>ENA-OWLU01000041-OWLU01000041.1-metagenome-genome-assembly--contig:-NODE-41-length-8848-cov-4.438531_pt1 | contig 8848 bp, 7 predicted proteins | sample MGYA00245356_ERZ651118 | MGnify/ENA primary metagenome ERZ651118 (study PRJEB26857, sample SAMEA4031764) | metagenome | biome: human; feature: oral; material: saliva | place: Philippines | collected 2014 | study... | reverse complement strand
GGACTGTGCAAGTAGAACGATGGGGATGGATACGACGATGTGGAGACGCGATTGGCTCTTCTTCCTCTGCCCGAGGCTGATCCTTGGCTCACCAAAAAGGGAATGCATTTGGTTTATCAGCAATATGAAATTGCACCTTACGCAGCTGGCAATCCTTCTGTGTTGATTCCACTTGCAAAACTCCACCCAATACTCAATGCTTCGGGAAAAACTTATCTGAAATAAGTGCGTCTTCTTGCCAATGATGAGTAATCTCTTTGAGGTAGAAGACGAGCTGTGTGTTTGATAAAGGAGGTGTTGCAAAAATAAGTTTTGCAACACCTCCTTTTCTTATTTTGTATTTGGGCTTCGAAGAGAAGTTCTATTTTAAAGGAAAAACCTTTGAGAATCCTTTTTGTGAAAGGATTTTCTGAGATTGATTTTCTGAGATTGCTTTTTCTCTTATTCGGAGAGTTTATCACCGTAGCAGAGGTCGCCAGCATCACCGAGTCCTGGAACAATGTAGGCTTGTTCGTTGAGGATGGGGTCAATCGCTGCAATCCATAGTGTAACATCGTCGGAGGGGAAGAGTTCTTTGAGACGTTGCACGCCTTCTTCGCAACCAATCACTGCGCAGATGTGAAGCTTTTTAGGCGTACCTTTGGTGAGATAAGCCTGATAAGCCAGATTGAACGAACCACCTGTAGCCAACATGGGGTCGACGAGCATAAAGGTGCTACCGTCGAGATTGGGAGAAGCGATGTATTCTACGCAAATCTCGATGTCGTCTTTGCGTCCTTCCTTGCGATAAGCACTCACAAAGGCACTGTCGGCGTCAGAAAACACGTCTAGGAAGCCTTCGTGGAGGGCAAGTCCAGCGCGCAATACGGTGCCAATGACAATGCGGTCGTCAGTGGTGTTCACTTCAGCCTTAGCGAGGGGTGTTTGTACCATCTTTTTGGAGTAATCAAGAGTTTTCGACACTTCAAATGCCATGGCGTGACCAATGCGACGAAGGTTTTGACGAAACCACGCGCGGTTTTTTTGAACATCGATGTCGCGGAGTTCAGCGAGATAGTTGTTGATGACGGTGTTGTGTTCCGAGAAGTTGATGACTTTCATATATTGAAATTATTGTAGCGATGGAAGTTGATGTCGACGGAGAGAAGTTGAAAACTTTGTAGCTCGACTGAACGTTTTGCAACTCGTTTGAGCACTACGAAGCGAAGTTGAACGTTCTGTTACTGAAGTTGAGCGTCCTGTCACCGAAGTTGCGTTGAAAAGTTTTCAAAAAAGGTGTCTCCTCAATGGAAACACCCATCGTGCACTGCGAGGATGTCTAGCAGAGCTACGGAATAAAACTAATGTCGTTGTCGGCGAACGGAGAGTGTTCCCGACTGATTGTTTGTGGTCTTTGGTTTTGGAGTCTTTGGAGCTTTAGGAGTGGTGGTTTTGACTGAGGAACGACGACTATTGCGACGACTTTTCGAAGGAGTTTCCTCTTTTTCGTTTGTCATTGCTGAGTCGGTGGGTTGAGTCACCCCGTTGTCGGCATCTTTGATTAAAGATTGCTCTTTGCTTCCCCAAATCCGTTCTTGAAAATCTTTGATTTCTTGTTCTATGCGTTCGCGAATCTTATTTTGCGCCGAGTCACTGACTGCCATTTGTGCAATGGTTTTGTCTTGAAGATTCTTCGTTTGATAAATATCTCCGTGATAGCGTGTCGTGTTGAAGTAATCGTCTGCAGAAATCTCTGACGCATTGTTGAAATTGCTAGCCATGAGCGAGAGTTTTGCAAGATGTGGAGCCGCTTCTTCGTAGTTGACCCAGAAAAGCGGAGTCGATTGTAACTGACCATCTCCGAAATCGCTCACCACGATGGGACAGAGTGCTAAAACTTTAGAGCGGAACGTACCGGTTTGCTGATCGAAATAGACGCTTTCTTTGAGGTAATAGCGTTTTACGTCTTCAGAGGGCATATCTGCATCATTCACGCGCAAACGTCCTTCGTTGGCTTCGTAGAAAATATGGTTATCGTCCATGATTTTCTTTCCCTTGACGATATGTTTCTCATCGAAATGCTCGATAGCGTCGGGAGTGTATTCGTAAGCGTGAATTTTCCCTTTGAGAATCAGATGAAAGAGATAGACAAATAGATTCACGCGTCCGGAAGCCGGAGTGATGGGATAATAGAGCGGAGCGTTGGCATCTTCGCTGAGTTTTAGCATACGATAGACATCGCGTCTCCAGGCTGCATTTTCAGGCATTGGAGCTGCGGTGGGAAATTCGCGGATACTTCCACGTTGTGCAGCAGCTTTTCGCTGAGGATTTGTGGAAGAGTTGTTGTCTTCTTCGGCAGAATTCGGTACTTCTTGTGTGTTCTGCGCGTTTTTTCCTGCATTTGCCGCATCCTTGGTTGCTTCTCGCAAGCGTGCAGGAGGTTGCGCCACACCGTGTGCAGCGAAAAAGAGCAGAATAAGGGAGAAAAGTATTCTATGCATAGTTATATGGGGCTAGAGGAACTTGAGGAATAGGAAGACTAGAGGAACTAGAAGCTCTAGAAAAACTAGAATCACTAGAAAATCTAATGTCTAATCTCTAACGTCTAACCTCTAATTTATAATGACTTCTATCGATCCGTTGAGGGTTCTTTCGATACCATCAGGACCCACTGCGTGAACATTGCTGATGTAAAAACGTTTACCACGTGAAAGACCACGGATAAGTTCGCGTTGCGCGTCTGTGAAATTCGCACCGGCAGAAGGTCGAGGCAGCACATTACCAAGACGATCGAAGAACACACATTCAAAGGATTGCACGTGGAAAGGAATGTTTAGCAAACCATCATCAATAGCCGCATCCAATTTAGTCGCACCCACAATGCTACCTTTCGCAATGCGCCCACCGCGGAATTGATCATTTCCCAGTGAAATGAACGCTTGAGGATCAGGGAGTTTGCGCACTTTGAAGGAGAATGCCCCCATTGTTTGCGTTTTTCCACCCACTTCACCCGTAACCGTGAACTGCACCTCTTGTCCCACGTGAGCAGGACGCGCCACATATTTCCCATTACCACGCGAAGTGAGCGAACCACCCGTCATAGCAAGATGAATCTTGTCGGAAGAAATGCCCGAAGCACTCACCGAAATTGGGTTATCGTAGCCAGCATACAAAACGTTCATCAAGTCGGCAGCCACAGTAGCCCCAGTGGGAGGAGCAATCACCGTATAGCGTTGAGAGAAATCTCGGCGCACCACCTCGCCAGACGCGTTGGGAAACGTGATATATCCGCGAAAATCGTAAGTACCCGGTGCACCCACGCGGAAATTATATTTACCGTCAGAAGAGATGCGACGACCATTCACGAAGATTTCAGGACGTTGTGTCGTGTCCACCGCAGCCATAAAGATATGTGAGCGGAATTCGTCCCCTGGGAAGAGCGTAGTCGCCTCAGGCAACACATAAGCATTGAGTTCGTTCACACGAATATCCTTCACCCCAATGTTTGCGGCAAGCGTGTGTAGCACCTCCCCTTCAGCTTTGCGCACATCGCTTTGGAGTTTACTCAACATCGTGATAGCAGCCACAGAAGGCATCGATTCAAACATATATTCTTGCCAATTTTTCCCCATATTGTCCGTAGATTTAGGAACATCAGTAGAAAGATTAGCCGCCACAATAGCTTGTCTGCGACGATCGGTGATGAAAGCCGTTACAAAATTGCGGTATTGATTGATGCGTTCAAAGAGTTTTTTACCGCGAAGCGTTGTTGGATTGAGCATCACCGCAGCAGCCCCCTCCAAGTCCTCTTTGTTGCGAAGCGCAGCAGGATTTCCTTTCGCGCCATCCACTTCTCGCGCAATCGCCCATTTCAGTTCCTCCACCTCTTTGCACAAATTGTCGGAAGCCAACTTCACCGCTTGCGCCTTGTCCCAAAAAGGCTTCACCTTCGTAGGGTTAGCACGATATTGTTGCGCAAAATCAGCCAATATCGCCTCATTTTCTTGTTCCGCGTTCGAAGTTGTGCGCGTCAAACTCTCGCCCACAAGGTCAAATCCTTTGAGCACGTCGGTAGACACATTGAGTGCCAACATAGCCATAAGCACGACATACATCAGATTGATCATCTTTTGTCGCGGCGACACTGGACGTTTCTTTACAGACATTGTAGGCTAAAACTTTATTCTAAATTGATAATCGTAGACAGAGCGTGAGGTGTAGTGATGAAACAAAGACGAACTTGCAAGTCTTATTGCGCTTCGTTAGCAGAAGCCATCGGATTTCCCATCACGTTGAGCGTCTGCATCATACGAGTGTAGATGCGGTTCACTTCTTCAATCTTTGCAGCAAGTTGTTGCGTTTGGTTGTTGATTTCTTCGATAGTCGTCACCTGTCGTGAAATCGATGCAAAATGCAGGTCGTACACTTTGTTGATACCAATGAGTGTGCGGTTGAGATTTTCCATCTCTTGCGAATCGCGCGTCAGTCTTGCACTCTGTTCATCCACTTTTGATAGCGTTTCGTTGAGTGTGCGGAGTTTAGCGATGTAATCTTCTGTAGCCGCTTCCATTTCGGGAGAAAGCACAGCTTGCGTGCGGCGGAGCAACTCATCATTTGCCAAACGAATGATTGTAGAAAGTTGTTGTGCACTTTGCGCCACACTCTCTTGTCCCTCGGGAGCTTCGTAGTGCGCAGCAATAGCTGGAGCCACCGTCGTCGCCACTTCTGGGTGTACTTCTGCGTTCACTCCAGTGTTCACTTGAGCCACTGCAATTCCAGCGGTAGAAGCCGAAGATTGAGTAGGAGAAGGCATTTCCACCGCAGCTGCAGCTGTTTGTTGAACCGAGCAAACCTCTGTTGCAGTTTCCAGTTGAGAATCATCGTCGTTCAACTCAGGTAAATCCAAAGTTTCTCCTACAAACTCTTCTTTCATCGGCATTTCTTGTGCAACAGTCAGTCCCTCTGCGCGCTCAATCTCCTCGTCCGTTTCAAAATCCTTAGGCAAGTCCTTGCCAATTTCCTTTTTGTCAAAAGGACGATCGAAAGCAGCGAGGAAAAACACCAAAGCCTCCGTGCCCATACCCAAGAACAACATAATGTTGCCCCCTGGCAAGTGCGTAAGTTTGAAGAGTGCGCCCAAAATCACGATGGCAGCACCCCAAGAATAAGCATAGTTGAGGAAAGTTTGACCCGGCACACTGTCCATCCAGTGCTGCAAACGAGTGACGATGTTGAGTTTGGACATCTTGTTTTGATGTTAATGTTTAGACATTTATCAGCGAGTAGACCAATTTTCGCGTTTATTTCTGTTTTTTCGTTGAGGCCGAAGCACTCACCGTTGCTGCCTTCGAGCGAACGCAGCGGAAACCGATGTAAGAGCGAGGTTGGTTTTGATATTCCCACGTGCGCCAAGCCGAGCGGATGTAAGAGAGCGGATCTTTCCACGAACCACCGCGCACACTCTTGCGTTTCAAGAAATAAGGATCTTCTTTCGCCGCATCGTATCGCAATTCAGGATTGACGTCAGCCATAGATTGCACCCCCGACTCCGTGAACACGGTGTTTGTCCATTCCGCCACATTACCGGCCATATCGAACAATCCATTTTCATTCGCGCCATATTGACCAGCGCGCGAAGTAATTAAATTGCCATCTTCCGTGTAATTACCGCGGTCAGGCTTGAAGTTGGCAAAGAAACAGCCATTTTTGTCCTGAGTGGCAGCCCCCTCCCAAGGATAGGTGTGTCCCTCCTTGCCGCGAGCCGCATATTCCCACTCCACTTCCGAAGGCAAGCGGTAGCGTTGAATGTAGCGCGCTTCTGGGCCCATGCCACGAAGCAGAAAGTCAGTGCGCCATGCGCAAAAAGCCTGTGCTTGTTCCCACGTCACCCCCACCACAGGATAATCATTATAGGCAGGAGATGAGAAATAATTCTTCAAATACGTCCCATTGTTCGCATTGGGGAAATCGTTCACCCACACAGTGGTGTCGGGATAAACAGGAACGATGTAAGTATTCAAGAAATCGTAGAGCGAAGAAAGCGGACGATTGATGGTTTCGCGCACAATTTCGCCATTGTCGTTGATGTAAGCCGTGTCTTTTGAAATCATCACTGGCGCATCGCTCGTGTCGAAATCGGTGTTCAAATTGCGTTCCTTCGGATCCAAGCGATATTTGCGCAAAGCCGCCTTCTCATAGTCAAACACCTCATAGCGATAGTTCAATTGGCGCGTGTCGAGCATCTTTGTTCCATCGATGGGATGCGTGCGATACACACTGTTGAGCGCGCGTTCCTGATCTTCGTTGGGTTTGCGCCAAGGGAGTGGTTTATTCCAATTGAGGTGAGGTTTCACGGGGTCGCCATATTTGTCCACCTCGATTTTGTAGGTCTCATCACCGCCGTAAGCTGGATTAGCCATGCGTTCGCGCAAAATGCTGTCGCGCACCCATTCCACAAACTGGCGATACATAGAGTTTGTCACCTCCGTTTGATCCATCCAAAAACCATCCACAGAGATGTCTTTCTGTTGATTAGGCAATCCCCACAAACTGTCGTTTTCGGTGAGTCCCACTTTCAGATAGCCGCGTTTCACTTCCACCATGCCATAAGGCGTGGGTTCGAGCGGCACTGACGAACGCGTGCCTGTCACCTCGCCACCATTGCGCATAGCCAGCGAGTTACCGCTAAAACAAGAGGTAAGCATTACGGTGAGCATCAGCAAACCAGCGAAGAGCGAAGAAATATGTCGATGAGTTGTTGTCATATTCATGTGAATTGTAAAGGAAAGGGGAAAACTCAGAGAGGGATTAGGCAAAAAGTGGTAAATCCGAAGGAGAATGTTCGGTGTTTGTCACTCAGAGCCATCTCACGCTTTTGTGTAAGTTGCGTTGTTTTCGTCCCAAATCCAAGGGAAGACGATAGGCCAAAACAATCTCGTGTTGTCCAGCACCCAAGCCCAACCCCGAGGTGTAGGCTTCGTATCCATAACTAATGTCGATGCCTTGCAGTGTTCCTCCCACAAAGAGCGCCACACTGCGTTGCGGAGCATAGTTGATGCCGCCAAAAATCAAACGATTTTCAAAAGAGTATTGTCCGCGGAGTGTCACATCGATGCGATAGTCGGTGAAATCGCTGCGCAACATCGCCGAAGGGATTATGGTGAATAACGGAGAACTGGTGCGTATATTGTATTGTGTGCCCACATTTAACACTCCACGAATGGGAAGTTCGTGCGTTTCGCCCAATCTCACCGTGGGTGCAGCCAAGTGATGGTAGGATGCTGAAAGGCGAAAAGCTTTGCGCTGATAGTATGACCCTATGGTCAAATCGAAAGCCGAGCCATTCACCAATGCCGAAGGGAAAGCGGGGTCGCTTTTGTTGCCCAAATCAGCTTTCGACCCATCTATGCTCTCTTGCAGCATATCCGCTTGTACCCCAAAAGCCAAAGTAGCTCCTTTCCAAGGTTGATGGTAGGCATATTGCAGTGAAAATCGTTTGTGAGAAAACAAACCAATGTTGTCGTTGAGGAACATAGCCCCCACTCCATGCTGGGTGTTTCCCATGGCAAAAGCCATGTCAGCTCCTGCCCACATTGTGCTTCCGGCTTGCTCATAGCCCATGGCGTGCGTTTGCACCGCACCCTGAATGCTCAATTGGGGAGATTGTCCCACGGCGGCAGGATTCCATTGTGTTTCCATGCGCCAATAGTGGAGAAAGGCCACATCTTGTTGAGCAAACACACGTTGAGTTCTCATTCCTACGAGAAGAACGAGCATCATCATCGCCATCCGCACAAAAGTGTGTCGAGCGAGGAGCGCGTGTTGAGGAGCTTGATAGGCCATTTTCAGCCACAAAGTTACAACAATCGCGCTGTGCCACCAATTTTTGTAGCCTTTTTGTGGCAAAAAACACACATTAAGGGTCCTTTTTTCCATAAAATGAAGGGGAAATTTGGTGAGTTAGTCAAAATATCGTACCTTTGCCACGCTATGCCCGAAAGCTAGCCACTTTTATTCATTTATCAAATCTACTCAACATGTACTTAGATTCTGCAAAGAAGAGTGAGATCTTTGGACAATACGGAAAGTCCAACACCGACACTGGTTCTGCTGAGAGCCAAGTTGCTTTGTTCTCCTACCGTATCAGTCACTTGACGGAACACATGCGCTCCAACCGTAAAGATCATGCCACTGAGCGTTCACTTGTGAAACTCGTAGGTAAGCGTCGCGCCCTCCTTAACTACCTTAAGGATCGTGATATCGAACGCTACCGTGCCATCGTTAAGGCTTTGGGTCTCCGCAAGTAATCCCGAACTTGACTTTTTTAGGTTATGGTATAGTTTCCATTCTCCGCGTGAGAGTGGAAACTTTTTTTTGCGCCTTGGGCTGATGAGGGGTGTTGATTTATTTCAAAATGAGTCCTCGCGCGCGTGTACGCGCGCATTCGGACAAGAGTTTTATGTTTTTTGCTGTCACATCTGTCACACTGTTATACTTAAATCTTTGTGGTATAAATGATTATCTGTGTTTGTGATATTCGTTTGGACAAATGCTCTGGGTAGGTCTTGTTTTTCAACGAAATCTTTGTCCTTTTTCTTGAGAAATATCGGACTTTTGGAGAGAAATGTCGGACTTTTTGGGAGAAACATCGGACTTTTCTGAAAAAATATGGGACATTTCTGCAGAAACAAGGCTTGTTTTTTTCAATCATGAGCAGTGGTGTGAGAGATGTGACAGCAAAAAATGCGAATTCGTAGTGGTAAAACGCGCGTACGCGTGTGCGCGTGCCAAGGATAACAGAATTTGGATTTCAAATCCTGTGTTTTTAGAACTTATAAACCCATATCTATATAGGGGCGCATAGGTGAAG
>ENA-OWLU01000035-OWLU01000035.1-metagenome-genome-assembly--contig:-NODE-35-length-9066-cov-11.863389_pt1 | contig 9066 bp, 10 predicted proteins | sample MGYA00245356_ERZ651118 | MGnify/ENA primary metagenome ERZ651118 (study PRJEB26857, sample SAMEA4031764) | metagenome | biome: human; feature: oral; material: saliva | place: Philippines | collected 2014 | study... | reverse complement strand
TGGGCTTGCCAAATAATGGCTTAGACTATTATTTGGACTATCTTTTGGATTTGCAGGAAAAAGAGCCAAACCGAACTTTCTTCCTATCTCTAGTCGGCATGTCTCCAGAGGAAACCCACACTATCTTGAAAAAAGTCCAAGAGAGTGACTTTCGTGGTCTGACTGAGTTAAATCTCTCCTGTCCAAATGTTCCAGGAAAACCTCAGATTGCCTATGATTTTGAGACAACAGACCGGATTTTGACAGAAGTATTTGACTACTTTACAAAACCTCTTGGAATTAAATTGCCACCATATTTTGACATTGTTCATTTTGACCAAGCGGCAGCTATTTTTAACAAGTACCCGCTCAAGTTTGTCAACTGTGTTAACTCAATCGGAAACGGCCTATATATAGAAGACGAGTCCGTCGTTATTCGTCCTAAGAATGGTTTTGGTGGGATTGGTGGAGAGTATATCAAGCCGACTGCTCTAGCTAATGTTCACGCCTTCTATCAACGCTTAAATCCTCAAATCCAAATCATTGGAACAGGTGGCGTTCTGACTGGTCGTGATGCTTTTGAACATATCCTCTGTGGAGCTAGTATGGTACAGGTAGGTACTACCCTTCACAAAGAAGGCGTCGGTGCTTTTGAACGTATTACCAATGAACTAAAAGCAATCATGACGGAAAAAGGGTACGAGAGCCTAGAAGATTTCCGTGGGAAATTGCGCTATATTGACTAAATTAAATCGAAAAATCAGAAGAAAGGAGAGAAGATGCTAGCCATTGAAGAAAGCCAGAAGTTGACTTTATCAAATTTACCGAGCCTGAGCCTGTTTACAGGTATAGACCAGGGTCAGTTTGAAGTGATGAAGAGTCAAGTATTGAAACAGATTGGCTACGATTCTGCTGACCTCAACTTTGCCTACTTTGATATGAAAGAAGTGGTTTACAAGGATGTTGAACTGGAGTTGGTCAGCCTTCCTTTCTTTGCCGATGAAAAAATCGTGATATTAGACCATTTTGTCGATATGACAACAGGCAAGAAACGCTTTTTAACAGATGATGAACTTAAGTCGTTTGAGGAATACCTTGACAATCCTTCGCCAACAACCAAGTTGTTGATCTTTGCGGAAGGAAAGCTGGATAGCAAAAGACGGTTGGTTAAATTACTGAAGCGTGATGCCAAGGTCTTTGATGCAGTAGAAGCCAAAGAACAAGAATTGCGCCAGTATTTCCAAAAGTGGAGCCAGAAACAAGGTCTGCAGTTTACCAATCATTCTTTTGAAAATCTCCTCATCAAGTCGGGTTTTCAATTTAGCGAAATCCAGAAAAATCTCCTCTTTTTACAGTCCTATAAGGAAGATTCTGTTATCGAGGAAGAGGATATTGTTAACGCAATTCCCAAGACCTTACAGGATAATATTTTTGATTTAACTCAGTTTATTCTGACTAAAAAGATGGACCAGGCGCGCGAATTAGTTAGAGACTTGACCTTGCAAGGGGAAGACGAAATCAAGCTCATAGCTGTCATGTTAGGACAATTTCGGACTTATACTCAGGTGAAGATTTTGGCGGAGTCTGGGCAAACAGAAGCGCAGATTGCAAGTAGTCTAGGTGGCTATCTAGGACGCACTCCTAATCCCTATCAAATCAAGTTTTCGCTGAGAGATTCGCGAGGACTTTCCTTGAGCTTTCTGAAGCAAGCTATTTCTTATTTGATTGAGACTGACTATCAGATTAAGACAGGTCTTTATGAAAAGAGTTTCCTTTTTGAAAAGGCACTCTTACAGATTGCTAGTCAGGTAAATTGATATTTTTTGAAACTACAACCTGCGTCAATATTATTTTGTCGTGGGTTTCTTGCTGATTTCCTCATCTATAAGCAAAAAACTTGAAAAAAGTGAATGTTTGCGTTATCATTTTCATATAGAAAGAAAAAGAGGTATTACAGATGGCTATTATCTTACCAGATCTTCCATATGCATACGACGCTTTGGAACCATACATCGATGCGGAAACAATGCACTTGCACCATGACAAACACCATCAAACTTATGTCAACAATGCCAATGCAGCTCTTGAAAAACACCCTGAAATCGGTGAAGATCTTGAAGCCTTGCTTGCTGATGTAGAATCTATCCCAGCTGATATCCGTCAAGCGCTTATCAACAATGGTGGTGGACACTTGAACCACGCTCTTTTCTGGGAATTGATGACTCCTGAAAAAACAGCTCCATCAGCAGAACTTGCAGCAGCAATCGATGCAACATTTGGTTCATTTGAAGAATTCCAAGCAGCCTTCACTGCAGCAGCAACAACTCGTTTCGGTTCTGGATGGGCATGGTTGGTTGTCAACAAAGAAGGTAAACTTGAAGTGACTTCAACAGCAAACCAAGACACACCAATCTCAGAAGGTAAAAAACCAATCTTGGGCTTGGACGTTTGGGAACATGCTTACTACGTGAAATACCGCAACGTGCGTCCTGACTACATCAAAGCTTTCTTCTCAGTGATCAACTGGAACAAAGTAGATGAATTGTACGCAGCTGCTAAATAATGATAGTTGGAGGGAAGAATTGTTCTTCTCTTTTTTAGGTTATATGATTCTGGTCTGACAAAATCGTCAGACTTTTTTCATTTTTATGAGAAACGTGCTAACTGCTAGAAATTATGGTAGAATAAAGTATTAAGTAATCGTGGAAAAAGGATATCTATGCGAAAAGAAATTGCACCTGAATTATACAACTATAACAAGTTTCCTGGTCCTGAGTTTCATTTACACGGGGACAAGGTTGAAACGGAAGGGATAGCTTTTTCCTTGGTGGAAAATATCAAGGATGCCTTTGATGTGACGGCTTTTAATCAGCGTTTTTCAGAAGTCTTAACCAAGTTTGATTATATCGTGGGAGACTGGAGCAACGAACAGCTTCGCCTACGAGGTTTTTACAAGGATGATCGAACAGAAGAAAAACTTGAAAAAATCAGTCGTTTACAAGACTACCTTTTAGAGTATTGTAGTTATGGTTGTGCCTATTTTGTCTTAGAAAATGAAGCCCCTAAGCGAGCATCATTTGACAAGAAAATGCGTAAGAAGGAAGAAGAAACGCCTTCTAGAAAAGGAAAGAAACAGGCTCAAACCAAACGAAAACCGAATGCAGATAAGAAAAATAGACGTCGTCAGAAAGACCAGCATTCTCAGAAAGAGGACAAGGGACAACGTCATTTTGTCATTCGTCAGAAGTGAGTAGAGAATAAGGAGAAGAAATGAAACCGTCAATTTATAGTTTAACACGTCAAACCATGCAGGAATGGGTTTTGGAGCAGGGAGAAAAGAAATTCCGTGCAGATCAAATCTGGGAATGGCTTTACCGTAAACGTGTCCAGTCATTTGAAGAGATGACCAACCTTTCCAAGGATTTGATTGCTAAGCTTAATGACCAGTTTGTGGTCAATCCCTTGAAACAGCGTATCGTTCAAGAGTCTGCTGATGGGACAGTTAAATATCTTTTTGAATTGCCAGATGGAATGCTGATTGAGACAGTACTCATGCGTCAACACTACGGTTTGTCAGTCTGTGTGACCACTCAGGTCGGCTGTAATATCGGTTGTACCTTCTGTGCTTCTGGTTTGATTAAGAAGCAACGTGACCTCAATAACGGTGAAATTGTAGCGCAAATCATGCTGGTTCAGAAATACTTTGATGAGCGTGGTCAGGATGAACGCGTCAGCCATATCGTTGTCATGGGAATCGGTGAGCCCTTTGATAACTACAACAATGTCTTGAATTTCGTTCGTACCATCAATGATGACAAGGGAATGGCTATCGGTGCTCGTCATATCACGGTTTCAACCTCAGGTTTGGCCCATAAAATTCGTGATTTTGCTAATGAAGGGGTTCAGGTCAATCTTGCCGTTTCTCTTCACGCGCCTAACAATGAATTGCGCTCAAGCATCATGAAGATTAACCGTGCCTTTCCGATTGAAAAACTCTTTGCTGCTATTGAGTACTATATCGAAACAACCAATCGTCGTGTGACCTTTGAGTATATCATGCTCAATGAAGTAAATGACGGTGTAGAACAAGCCTTGGAATTGGCTGAATTGCTCAAGAACATCAAGAAATTGTCTTATGTAAACTTGATTCCTTATAACCCAGTTAGTGAGCATGACCAATATAGCCGTAGTCCTAAAGAGCGCGTCCTGGCCTTCTATGATACGCTTAAGAAAAAAGGGGTTAACTGTGTTGTTCGTCAAGAGCATGGTACTGATATTGATGCAGCTTGTGGACAATTGCGTTCTAATACAATGAAACGTGACCGCCAGAAAGCAGTCGCAGCAGTCAATCCTTAATGATGAAGAAAACTTATAATCATGTTTTGGTCTGGGGAGTCATTTTCTATAGCATTTGCATTGTCTATTTTTGCTTTACTCCTCAAGAACAATCTCCCGTGGGAGTGGAAACTCCAGGTATTCAGCATCTTGGACGCCTGGTTTTTCTTTTGACTCCTTTCAATTCTCTCTGGAAACTGGGTGAAGTGAGTGACATAGGACAATTATGTTGGATTTTTCTACAAAATATCCTCAATGTCTTCTTGCTTTTTCCTCTGATTTTCCAACTCCTTTATCTCCTTCCAAACTTGCGGAAAACAAGAAAAGTGCTATTTTTTAGTTTTCTAGTGAGTCTTGGAATCGAGTGTACGCAGTTGGTCTTAGATTTTTTCTTTGATTTCAATCGCGTCTTTGAAATTGATGATTTGTGGACCAATACCTTGGGTGGCTATCTGGCTTGGCTACTTTATATACGATTACATAAAAACAAGATAAGGAATTAAAATGAGTATTTTAGAAGTTAAAAATCTGAGTCACGGTTTTGGTGACCGTGCAATTTTTGAAGATGTGTCCTTCCGTCTCCTCAAGGGAGAACATATCGGTCTTGTCGGTGCCAATGGTGAAGGGAAATCAACCTTTATGAGCATTGTGACTGGTAAAATGCTGCCAGATGAAGGGAAGGTTGAGTGGTCCAAATATGTGACTGCTGGTTACTTGGATCAGCACTCCGTCCTTGCTGAAGGGCAGTCGGTACGTGATGTTCTCCGTACAGCCTTTGATGAGCTTTTCAAAGCAGAAGCCCGTATCAATGACCTCTATATGGAAATGGCTGAAGACGGTGCGGATGTTGATGCTCTCATGGAAGAAGTGGGAGAACTTCAAGACCGTCTGGAGAGTCGTGATTTCTATACCTTGGATGCTAAGATTGATGAAGTAGCGCGTGCCCTTGGTGTCATGGACTTTGGCATGGATACGGATGTAACTTCTTTGTCAGGTGGGCAAAGAACCAAGGTTCTTTTGGCCAAACTCCTCCTTGAAAAGCCCGATATCTTACTTTTGGATGAGCCGACCAACTACTTGGATGCTGAGCATATTGACTGGCTCAAGCGCTATCTCCAAAACTATGAGAATGCCTTTGTCCTTATTTCGCACGATATTCCATTCCTCAATGACGTTATTAATATCGTCTATCATGTGGAAAATCAACAGCTGACGCGTTATTCTGGTGACTACTACCAGTTCCAAGAAGTCTATGCTATGAAGAAATCTCAGCTGGAGGCAGCCTACGAACGTCAGCAAAAAGAAATTGCAGACCTCAAAGACTTCGTAGCTCGAAACAAAGCGCGTGTTGCAACACGAAACATGGCCATGTCTCGTCAGAAGAAATTGGATAAGATGGATATTATCGAACTCCAAAGTGAGAAACCAAAACCATTCTTTGATTTCAAACCAGCTCGTACACCAGGGCGCTTTATCTTCCAAGCCAAGGATTTGCAGATTGGTTATGACCGTCCTTTGACCAAACCCTTAAACCTTACCTTTGAACGTAATCAAAAGGTTGCTATTATCGGAGCAAATGGTATTGGGAAAACAACTCTCTTGAAGAGTCTCTTGGGGATAATTCCGCCAATCGCTGGGGAAGTGGAGCGTGGAGATTATCTAGAACTTGGCTACTTTGAACAAGAAGTAGAAGGTGGAAATCGTCAAACACCACTAGAGGCTGTTTGGAATGCCTTTCCAGCTCTCAACCAAGCAGAAGTCCGTGCAGCCCTTGCCCGTTGTGGTCTGACAACCAAGCATATTGAAAGCCAAATTCAGGTCTTGTCAGGTGGGGAACAAGCCAAGGTTCGTTTCTGTCTCTTGATGAATCGTGAAAACAACGTTTTAGTGCTGGATGAGCCGACCAACCACTTGGATGTGGATGCCAAGGATGAACTCAAACGCGCTCTCAAAGAATATAAGGGATCTATCCTTATGGTCTGCCACGAACCAGACTTCTATGAAGGCTGGATGGACCAAATCTGGGATTTTAATAATTTAACTTAAGAATGAGAGTAGAAGAAATACAGTACCGAATGTGGGTACTGTATTTCTTGGTTTTTAAGATTTAAAATCGTAGTCTTTTACCACTTCGACGCTATCGATAGTAATAGCAGTCGTTGGCTTGTCTTTTTCATCTTTTTCGGCTTTGGCAATCTTATCTACAACATCCATACCGTCAATCACTTGACCAAAGACTGGGTGTTTGCCATCTAGACTAGGATTTCCACCTTCTTTGTAGGCTTCGATGATTTTCTTTGGATACTTGCTTGTAGGGAGTTTAGCAGAGGTATCTGTAGAGTTTTGGTTGATGAAGAACTGGCTGCCGTTGGTGTTTGGTTGACCGGTATTAGCCATAGCAAGAGCACCACGGATGTTATAGAGATAAGGAGTAATCTCGTTTTTGAAACCAGTTCCCTTGTCTTTAGTCTTATCCTTGTCATGCCAGATGGACTGACCACCTGTACCGTCCCCTTTTGGATCTCCAGTTTGAACCATGAAGCCATCGATAACACGGTGGAAGGTAATGCCGTTATAGTAGCCTTCTTTGGCATGAGTGAGGAAGTTTTCAACCGCTAGAGGAGCGAGTTTAGGGAAGAGTTTAATACGGATATCTCCTTGACTTGTGTGGAGAATGACTTCAGCCTCGTCCTCAGCAACTTCTTTAGATAGTTGTGGGAAATTGGCGTTTTCGTTTGTCAAAGCATCATTTAACTCCTTGGCAGATTGGGCAGCTGCTTTGGAACTTTCTTCAGCAGCAAGACTAGAATCAACATAGTCATCACCACGCAGACTACGTTGGATGTTGTTACATCCAGCTAGGGCTACAGTGGATAGTAAAAGAAGGGTTGCTAGTTTTTTCATTCTATTCCTCTCAAAAATTCATTTCTACCATTGTACCCTAAAAGGAAGTGGATTTCAAATGTTAGTAGTTTACAGAAATTGCTTAGATCATAGTTGGGATTTCATCATCATCTTGAAAATCTTCAACTTCTTCTTCCCCAGTAAATGGTTTCTGAAAAGAACTTAGTATAAAACGGGCAATTGGTCCGACAATTAGGAAGTTTAGAGGAAGAGCTGCAATAAAGTTTACGGTCCAGGCACTAAGATAGGTATTGGGTGTGATAGCAATACCATTGTAGAAAAGTCCATAGAAGGACATGAAAGTGACCATGAAAACTACCATTCCTCCAGAAATTGTAATGATTTTCTGCCATCGTTTATGATGGTCCTTGAGGATACGAAAGGCAATTGACTTAACGATTGGTCCCACAAGGATGATATCCAATAAAAAGGCTGTGACAAAGCCAGGGATGTAACCAAGGGCTAAATGATGTAGTGAAAGTTGACCAACAATAAAAAGATTCCACATGGACATACCGAGTACCATCATGGAACACATAAGTGTTGTAAATAAAAGAGCTTCTTTAAAATTTCTAGGCATTATAGTCTCCATTTCTTTTTGATTATATATCAGTCTATCATAAAAAAATTTTTCTCGTAAGTGAATTGATTAGATTTTTTTTAAGAAACTGTTTTCAAAAAAATCAACCTGTCTTGGTTGATTAAAGATTCTTTTTAGGATGGTGGTCAATGATGGCTTGATGGTCTTTGAATGCCTGTTCTCCTTTTGGAGTTAGTCTATAACCGCGAATCGAAAAGTGACCAGCTAATTCTTCTTCTGAAAAATGCTCATGAAGGGCTTGATCCAGGTCGGTAGCCTTCATTTTAGAAAGTCCTGTAATTTCCTTGCTTTTCAGAATATTCTTTTTCATAGTAGTATTTAGATGGTCAAGTGAGTCAAAAGAAGTTTCGACAAGAGCATAACCTTTTTCTACCAGAGTTTTTAGATGTTTAGGGGTATCAATACCATAAGTGTACTCGAAGTATTTAGGAAACCAGGTCTTAAGAAAGCTCGTAAAGCTAGCCAGTTCTCTAAACGTTAAGAAACGGCTACAATACAGCATTTATCAACACTTCATGGTTCACACCATGGGGTGTTTTTTGATGTTTTTTTAGCAAAATTCACACCATTACTTTTTAAGGTTACGGTAGGCAAATTCACCAACGGCCATAGGAACTACATTAGAAGTGTTGACATAAATCTGAGTTGTACCTGTATCGCTATGTGTTAGAGCTTCTGAAATGTCCTCTAGTGATGTGCCAAATTGTTTGGCAAGAGTTGCACCCGTATGACGTAATTTATGAGGTGTAGCGTGTGTTAGTTCTGGATGACGTGAGGTAGTCAGAGTGTAGTGGACCGTTAACATTGCTCTTCATATCGATATAAGTAAAGACATACTGTTCATCAGATTGGATAATTCCAAATTTTGCTAGTTCTCTTTTTTGTTGCTTTTCCCATGACTGAAGTAAATCAGTTAGTTCAACAGGAATTCGGGAAATTGTTTTTTATTTCCTTAGGTTGGTATTAGTAATAGACTTCCTGCGAAACAAAAATATGATACAATAAAACTATGAATTATGAATCAAGTAAAGTATTAAGTGATGCACGATTTAAGCGCCTTGTTGGTGTTCAGCGCACTACTTTTGAAGAGATGTTAGCTGTGTTAAAAACAGCTTATCAACGTAAACACGCGAAAGGTGGACGAACCCCTAAGTTAAGCCTAGATGACCTCCTCATGGCTACTCTTCAATATATGCGAGAATACCGCACTTATGAACAAATTGCGGCTGATTTTGGTATTCACGAAA
>ENA-OWLU01000033-OWLU01000033.1-metagenome-genome-assembly--contig:-NODE-33-length-9374-cov-9.857281_pt1 | contig 9374 bp, 10 predicted proteins | sample MGYA00245356_ERZ651118 | MGnify/ENA primary metagenome ERZ651118 (study PRJEB26857, sample SAMEA4031764) | metagenome | biome: human; feature: oral; material: saliva | place: Philippines | collected 2014 | study... | reverse complement strand
ATGGGAAAAAATCAAAAAAAATACTCAAAAAATGGGTTAAGAAAGGACTTTAGAGCATTTTTTCATTCAAGAGCGCGGAATGATTTGAAATATGGTATAATAAAAGGGAATTTCTAGAGAAAAGAGAAGATTATGTCAAATTATGCCATTATTTTAGCAGCGGGTAAAGGGACTCGCATGAAATCTGATTTGCCAAAAGTGTTGCACAAGGTTGCGGGTATTTCTATGCTGGAACATGTTTTCCGTAGTGTGGGAGCTATCCAACCTGAAAAGACAGTAACAGTTGTAGGACACAAGGCGGAATTGGTGGAAGAGGTCTTGGCTGGACAGACAGAATTTGTGACTCAATCTGAACAGTTAGGAACTGGTCATGCGGTTATGATGACAGAGCCTATCTTAGAAGGTTTGTCAGGTCACACCTTGGTCATTGCAGGAGATACTCCTTTAATCACAGGTGAAAGCTTGAAAAACTTGATTGATTTCCACATCAATCATAAAAATGTGGCGACTATCTTGACTGCTGAAACAGATAATCCTTTTGGCTATGGACGAATTGTTCGTAATGACAATGCTGAAGTTCTTCGCATTGTTGAGCAGAAGGATGCTACAGATTTTGAAAAGCAAATCAAGGAAATCAACACTGGAACATATGTTTTTGATAACGAGCGTTTGTTTGAGGCTTTGAAAAATATCAATACCAATAACGCTCAAGGCGAATACTATATTACAGATGTCATTGGCATTTTCCGTGAAGCTGGTGAAAAAGTTGGTGCTTATACTTTGAAAGATTTTGATGAAAGTCTTGGGGTAAATGACCGTGTGGCACTTGCGACAGCTGAGTCAGTTATGCGTCGTCGCATCAATCATCAGCACATGGTCAATGGTGTTAGCTTTGTCAATCCAGAAGCAACTTATATCGATATTGATGTTGAGATTGCTCCTGAAGTTCAAATCGAAGCCAATGTTACCTTGAAGGGGCAAACGAAAATTGGTGCTGAGACTGTTTTGACAAATGGAACATATGTAGTGGATAGCACTATCGGAGCAGGAGCTATTATTACCAACTCTATGATTGAGGAGAGTAGTGTTGCAGACGGTGTGACAGTCGGTCCTTATGCCCACATTCGTCCAGGTTCAAGTCTGGGTGCCCAAGTCCATATTGGAAACTTTGTTGAGGTTAAAGGTTCTTCTATCGGCGAGAATACTAAGGCTGGTCATTTGACTTATATCGGAAACTGTGAAGTGGGTAGCAAGGTTAATTTCGGTGCTGGAACTATTACAGTCAACTATGATGGCAAAAACAAATACAAGACAGTCATTGGCAACAATGTCTTTGTTGGTTCAAATTCAACCATTATTGCCCCAGTTGAGTTAGGTGATAATTCCCTCGTTGGTGCTGGTTCAACTATTACTAAAGACGTTCCGGCGGATGCTATTGCTATTGGTCGCGGTCGTCAGGTCAATAAAGACGAATATGCAACACGCCTTCCTCATCATCCTAAGAATCAGTAGGAGCCTATCATGGAATTTGAAGAAAAAACGCTTAGCCGAAAAGAAATCTATCAAGGACCAATATTTAAACTGGTCCAAGATCAGGTTGAATTACCAGAAGGTAAAGGAACTGCCCAACGAGATTTAATTTTCCACAATGGAGCTGTCTGTGTTTTAGCAGTAACGGATGAACAAAAACTCATCTTGGTCAAGCAGTATCGCAAAGCTATCGAGGCTGTCTCTTACGAAATTCCAGCTGGAAAACTGGAAGTAGGAGAAAATACAGACCCTGTCGCAGCAGCCCTGCGTGAATTAGAGGAAGAAACAGCCTATACAGGGAAGTTAGAACTCTTGTACGATTTTTATTCAGCCATTGGCTTTTGTAATGAAAAGTTAAAACTATACCTAGCGAGCGACTTGACAAAGGTGAAAAATCCGCGTCCACAGGATGAAGATGAGACCTTGGAAGTCCTAGAAGTGAGTCTAGAAGAAGCAAAGGAATTAATCCAATTAGGTCATATTTGTGATGCCAAGACAATTATGGCTGTACAGTATTGGGAATTGCATAAAAAATAGAGGAGGTCAGTATGGGTAAACCTTTATTAACGGATGAAATGATTGAAAGAGCTAATAGAGGCGAAAAAATTTCGGGTCCCCCTTTGCTAGATGATGAGGAGACTAAGATTTTACCAACCTCTTCTTCCCGTTTTGGTTATGCCAATCCTAAGGATCATGGTTTTAGCCAGGAAACCTTGAAGATTCAGGTCGAACCGTCTATTCATAAAAGCCGTCGCATTGAAAATACCAAGAGAAATGTCTTCAATTCTAAACTGAATAAAATATTATTTGCAGTCATCTTTCTCTTGATTTTGCTTGTCTTAGCAATGAAACTTTTGTAATAGAAAAGGAATTGAAATGAAAATAGGAATTATTGCGGCTATGCCAGAAGAACTGGCTTATCTGGTCCAGCATTTAGACAATGCTCAGGAGCATGTTGTTTTGGGGAATACCTATTATACAGGAAACCTTGCCTCGCATGAAGTCGTTCTTGTAGAAAGTGGAATTGGTAAGGTCATGTCTGCTATGAGTGTGGCGATTTTGGCTGATCATTTCCAAGTGGATGCTCTTATTAATACGGGATCAGCTGGGGCAGTAGCAGAAGGTATTGCTGTTGGGGATGTCGTGATTGCTGACAAATTAGCCTATCATGATGTGGATGTCACATCTTTTGGCTATGCTTATGGACAAATGGCGCAACAACCGCTTTATTTTGAATCAGATAAAACCTTTGTTGCCAAAATTCAAGAGAGTTTATCTCAATTGGACCAAAACTGGCATCTTGGTTTGATTGCTACAGGAGATAGTTTTGTTGCAGGAAATGACAAGATAGAAGCGATTAAGTCCCATTTCCCAGAAGTTTTAGCCGTTGAGATGGAGGGGGCAGCTATTGCTCAGGCAGCGCATGCCCTTAATCTTCCAGTTTTAGTCATCCGAGCTATGAGTGACAATGCCAACCATGAAGCAAACATCTCTTTTGATGAGTTTATTATCGAAGCTGGACGTCGCTCTGCCCAAGTCTTATTAGCCTTTTTGAAGGCTTTAGATTAAGCGAAAATTTGACAGTTTTTCTAGCTTATGATAAGATTTAAGTAAAGAAAAGCTAGAAAACGTTTCAGAGGATATTATGAGTATTGAAATGACCGTCAGTGAGATTGCAGAGGTCTTAGGATTATCTCGCCAAGCAATCAATAACCGTGTCAAAGAATTACCAGAAGAAGACACAGATAAAAATGACAAAGGGGTAACAGTCGTTACCAGAAGTGGCTTGATTAAGCTAGAAGAAATCTATAAAAAAACGATTTTTGAAGATGAGCCTGTCAGTGAAGATGTCAAGCAACGTGAACTGATGGAGATTCTAGTTGATGAGAAGAATGCAGAAATTCTCCGTCTTTATGAACAATTAAAAGCCAAGGATCGTCAGTTATCAGAAAAAGACGAGCAGATGCGTATCAAAGACCGTCAGATTGCTGAGAAAGACAAACAACTCGATCAGCAGCAACAATTGACCCTTCAAGCCATGAAGGATCAAGAAAATCTTAAGCTAGAGCTGGACCAAGCAAAAGAAGAAGTCCAATCCACTAAGAAAGGCTTTTTTGCTCGTTTATTTGGAGGATAATCAAGGAGCTGTTTAGGTTAAATGCTAACCTGATGGCTTCTTTTGTTTCTAAATAGTATAGTTGCTCAAATAGAATAAGAAGAGAGATAGTAGAAGAGAGGTATAGAATGGAACGATTAGAAGAGTACATTGCTTTTGACTTAGAATTTAATCAGCACGAAGGACAAACACACTTGATTCAAGTATCGGCAGTGCGTTTTAGAGATGGTCAGGAAATCGATGCCTATGATTCCTATGTTCATACCAGTGTTCCCTTAAAAAGCTTTATCAATGGTTTGACTGGGATTACGGCTGAGACCTTAAAAGATGCTCCTCCAGTGGAGGAAGTTATAAAAGAATTCCAAGAGTTTGTGGGTTCTTTACCCATGGTTGGCTACAATGCTGCTAAAAGTGATTTGCCTATTCTAGCAGAGCATGGTTTAGACTACAGTCAGCAGTACAAGGTGGATTTGTATGATGAAGCTTTTGAACGTCGGAGTTCGGATTTACATGGTATTGCCAATCTCAAATTGCAAACTGTTGCCTCATTTCTCGGATTTCAAGGTCAGTCCCATAATAGTTTAGAGGATGCTCGGATGACGGCGCGTGTTTACGAGTCCTTCTTAGAGTCAGATCAAGCTAGAGAATTGTTAGAGAGAGAAAGTAGCCTATCAAACAATCCTTTTGGAGGCTTGGACTTGTCTCAATTATTTGACTAGGAGTGCCTATGAAACCTGAAAAACCTAAAAATCTAGGTTTTAAGCAGATATACTTTAATCTAGATAAAATTCTCTTTCTCTTTTTCTTGATATTCATGATGATTGAGTTTGTCTGGTTACCACTTAATTCTTGGATTGCTGGACTGTTGCTCCGTCAGACAGGTTATCTCTTTCTTTCATACAACAATATTTTTGCTATTATAAAGGGTTCTCCCTTTGTTAGTCTTGCTTTATTTGTTTTGGTAATTGTTAATTTACTGGTCGCCTATTACCAGATAGGACTTCTCTTTATCGGAGCTCGACACCTCCTCTATCATGAAAGGAGGACCTTGCTGGAGTACAGTCGCAAGGTCTTTCGCCAAAGTTTCTTATTTATGAGACAAGTGACGATTTCCAAAATGGCCTTTATCTTCTTTTATGTCATGATGCTCTTTCCATTGATTCGAAAGATTTTAAAGATTTATTATCTCAATAAAATTGTCATTCCGGACTTTATCGTTGATTATGTGGAAGACAAGTATTGGCTAGTAGGTATAGTGGTTACTATTCTGGCTTTACTTCTATTTTACATTTCAGTGCGTTTCATGTTTGCCCTACCTCAGCTTTTATTTGAGAAGAAAACAGTCAAAGAAGCAGTCAGATACAGTCTAGAGAAGACAAGAAAGCACTCCTGGTTTTATACTTGGAACTTGCTTTGGATTGTCGTCAAAACCTACCTATTTTTCATTCTTTTATTGATTCCAATATTAGCAAGTCAGGCACTGATGGATGGTCTGACTCATAAGGAATCTCTTGTACTGGGAATTATCAATTTTGTCTTGATTAAAAATTTCCACTATATAGTCTTGACTTACTTTCTCATTAAGTTTGTTTCCTTCTTAACAGGAGAAGAACTAGAAATCACACCAAGGAGAAAGAAAGACCACTGGATGAGATGGGGAGTGATGGGCTGTGCTTGTATCTTTTTCGCTCTTGAGGGTTATGTTTATTTAGAAGCTCCAGTCGCCAATAAACCTTTAATCATTTCTCACAGGGGAGTATCTAATAAGAATGGTGTGCAAAATACCGTCCAATCACTAGAAAAAACCGCTCAGTTATCTCCAGATTTCGTTGAGACAGATGTTCAGGAAACAAAAGATGGCCAGTTTGTCATGATGCATGATGCCAATATCAAGAATCTGACAGGAGTTAATGCCAATCCTCAGGATTTAACTTTGGAAGAATTAACCAAACTTGATATTTCAGAAAATGGTTATCATAGCAAGGTGTCCAGTTTTGATGACTATCTCAATAAAGCCAATGAATTACATCAAAAACTTCTTATTGAGATTAAAACCAGTCGAAAAGATAGCTCAGATATGATGAAACGCTTTATGGAAAAATATGGAACGGTTCTTAAGCAGAATGGTCACCAAATGCAATCCTTGGACTACCATGTGATTGATCAGGTGCTAGCCTACGACTCACAAATTCCAGTCTTTTTCATCCTACCTTATAATAGTATTTTTCCAAGAACCAAGGCTACAGGTTACACTATGGAGTATTCAACTTTAGATGAAAATTTTGTCAACAAGCTTTGGAATACGGATCAGAAATTGTACGTTTGGACCATTAATAGTTCAGAGTCCTTTGATAAATCTGTTCAGCTAGGAGCTGATGGCATGATAACGGATGATTTGGAAATGATTCAAGATCAGGTTACCATTGCCCAAGAAGACCCAGAGTATACTGAATTGCTTTTCAAACAGGCCATGGAATTCTTTAATTTTTAGTAAGCAAAAAGAGGAACAGTTGTTCCTCCCACGATAGGCAAGTATTCTCTTGAATGCTTGTTTTTCTTATGCTTAGAATGGCAATTTTCCAGCGAAAGCACCCAATTTTTTCTTGGTAGTTTCATCGATTTGTTCAAGAGCAGAGTTGATGGCTTGAACAGTCATATCTGAAAGAGTTTCAAGGTCTTCAGGGTCAACGACAGCTGGATTAAAGTCAATGCTGACAACTTTCTTATCTCCAGTTAAGGTCGCTTGAACAAGGTCTTGAGCAGATTTGCCAACAAATTGCATAGCAGCAAGCTCAGCTTGGCTTTGTTCCATTTGTTTTTGAAGTTTTTGTGCTTGGCGCATCATGTTTTGCATGTTCATCATGGTGATTTACAGTTTCCTTTTATCTTATTTTCTTTCCTATTTTATCAATTTTGGGGTTAAAAGTCTAATCTTTTTCTGAGAGAATCTAAGAATTGTGCTTGGCAGTGGACAATAAAAGTATATTAAAAACAAAGGATATCATCTTTAAAATTAAATAATGATCGTCCTTTGTTTATTTTTGTTTTAGTTCATTATATCCACTCACCGTCGTAATTGACACGGTAGCCGTCTGGGGTCGTTGTATTGATTGCGAGCGCTCCAGAGCTATAGGCATAGTACCATTTGCCAGATACTTTCATCCAGCCTGTTTTCATATCACCTGAGCTATCAAGATAGTACCAGCTACCGTTATCTTTTAGCCAACCAGTCTTCATTGCACCTGAGTTGTTCAGATAGTACCATGTGCCGTTGTCTTTTACCCAACCAGTTTGCATCCAACCAGAGTTATCAAAACGATACCAAACGCCATTGATTTTTTCCCAGCCATTAGTTTGGTAAGAGCCGTCGGCGTGTTTATACCACCAACGAGAACCAGCTTGCACCCAACGGTCTGTTTTTGTTGGAGTTTGTGTTGCAGGGGAGGAGGCTGGAGTAGTTGTAGTTGTGTTCCCAGAAGTTTGATTAGTTGACAGAACTTCTAGCTTGGTTAGGTAAACATAATAAGGATAGCCTTTCCCTACATTTTCTCTCACATCTACTGTCGCTTTGTATCGAACTCCTTTTGATTCAAAGTTTACAGTATAGACTCCAAATTTTGTTACCTTAAATTCAACTCGTTTGTCATCAATCTGCACTTCTCCTTCTGGAATAGCTTTAAAAAAGCTTGGGAATTGATTTTTAAAATGACTACGATAATTTTCATCAACAAAATTTATACTTACTGTTTCACTAGACAAAAGATTTAAGTTATTTTTAATTTTTGCCTCTTTTTGCTCTACAAGAGTCACATCTGTTGCGATAATAGTATCTGACTGACTGTTTGTTTGAGGTGCTGGCCTACTTGAGGCATTTACACTTGAAATTGTAGCGCCTGTTGCTAGGAGTGATAAAACTGCTGTAGTCGTTAAAATGATTTTTTTCATAATTATTGTTTCCTTTTCTTTCTTTTTATTTATATAATTTTATTCTATACCCATTCGCCCTTGTAATTGACACGATAGCCATCTGGGGTCGTCGTATTGATTGCTAGTGCACCAGAGCTATAATTTACCAGATACCTTCATCCAACCAGTTTTCATAGCGCCTGAGCTATCAAGATAGTACCAGCTACCGTTATCTTTTAGCCAACCAGTCTTCATAGCACCTGATCCGTCAAGATAGTACCATGTGCCGTTGTCTTTTATCCAGCCAGTTTGCATCCAACCAGAATCATCGAAATGATACCAAACGCCATTGATTTTTTCCCAGCCATTACTCGTGTATGAGCCGTCGGCGTGTCTATACCACCAGCGAGAACCAGATTGAATCCAAGAGCCTGGTTGCTGAACGCCACCAGTGAAAGTTCGACGCATCCATGCAAGAAATTCCTTTGGATCGTTAGTCTGGAATCGTTGTGCTGTATCAACTCTAGAATTAGAAGTCTGGTCAGAAGTATCAGTAGATGCTGAAACTGTTACTGTTGTAGTATAAGTTTTCCCGTCAGATGATACTTTGATAGTCGTTGTACCTTCTTTGTGAGCAGTGATTTTTCCGTTGCTGTCGATTGTTGCGACAGACGTGTCACTGCTTGACCAGTCACGATTTGTTGGAATGATGATTTTATACAAAGTCTGCTCATAAGCACCTGTGTATCTAGCTCGCAATTCTAGAGTCTTAGACGTCTGGAGCCCAATTGCGAAGTTTTGAGGTAAAGAGATGTCTTTCACTAAATCTGGTCGAGCCACAGTATATACAGTCGATTCACCGTACTCGTCGATTAAGCTGTCAGAGTCTCCAGAATTTTCAGCGAATAGCTGAGATACATGATAATCTTGAGTATGTCTAGAGTTATCCTTCTCCGAGGCGAACGATGATAAGGTCATCGTCGTCCAGCGTGGATTAATCATATGTAAATAATGTCCAGTTTCTCCTGAGCCAGTTTTCAAATTTTGTTTCTCTTGATAAAATTGATCGATGGCCCTCATCAATCCTTGACTATTCCATGCTAAATTACCAGCTAAATGAGCGAATCCGTCAGCATATTCACCAGCATATAATTGTTCCCCAGTTAATTTAGCGTGTTCGAATAGCAAGCTAGCTTCAGCCGCACGAATACGACTTGCTCTCTCTAGACTAGTTGACCATTTAACTGGGACATAGCGGTCGACTAAACCTTCGTCATAAGCTTCTTTACGAATTGCATTGACGCGGTCTACAATTGCTTGTTTATCTGGAGTTTCAAAAGTTCCTTTAATACCTACAACTTGCAGGCCGTCCGCAGTAAATGGTCCAGAATTTGGATTGATGTCTGAGCCGTTTGAGTCTCGTCCTAATACAATACGCTCATTAGCCGAAACTTGATTAGATGCGATGATTCCAGCGCCGAGAAGTGATAAGGCTGCAATCGTTGCAGGTATGAAATATTTTCTCTTTTTGTTCAATTAATTTCCTCCTTCTTCCTTCTAACAAAAGTTTTTCATAATATCTCCTTTCCATTGATTTACATCTAGTATACTAAAAATCTTTACTAAAAAACTAAAAGCGACGAAAAAATACGTTTTTCATCATCTTTAATTCAAAATCAAGGGGAAACAGAACGTTTTCGTAGTTTTTGTCATTTTTTCTTAATATTCGTGTATAATGTAAAGGTAAGGTTAAAACAAAGGAGAAAAGTATGTCTACAAATTTTGGACGCATTCTTAAACAAATTAGGGAAGAAAGAGGATT
>ENA-OWLU01000026-OWLU01000026.1-metagenome-genome-assembly--contig:-NODE-26-length-10273-cov-2.194754_pt1 | contig 10273 bp, 9 predicted proteins | sample MGYA00245356_ERZ651118 | MGnify/ENA primary metagenome ERZ651118 (study PRJEB26857, sample SAMEA4031764) | metagenome | biome: human; feature: oral; material: saliva | place: Philippines | collected 2014 | study... | reverse complement strand
TTAATAAATCCCAATAGCCTTGTGCGATTGCACATAAACCGGTAAATACGGCGAAGAGGACGATTGTCCAAGTCAGTACGCGTACACGCCCATAACGATCGCTTAATGCACCAAATACAATACCGCCCACCACGGCACCAATAAGTGTCCAGGTAACTAATGAGCCAGATTGTGCGGGAGTTAAATTAAGATCGGCCGAAATGGCACTAAGCATAAATCCAAGAATAAGAAGATCGAATCCATCCATCGCGTAGCCGACAGCTGATCCAACCAAGGCTTTCCAGCCATATTGATTGACGTTTGTCATGATTGAGGTCCCTTTTGCTACTCACGGGTAGCGTTTAAAGTGAAATGATGAGGAAAGAAATTTTCCGACGCGTAGTTTAGAGAAATTAAAGGAATTTTGCAAGAATGAGAAAAGCAAAGTGCGGTTGATTTTATTCAAGTTTTTATTTTTTCAATAAAATTCGAATTAATAAGGCAATGGCTGCCGCATCATCGACTAAACCTAATGGACCAAGTACTGCTTCAGGCAAAATATCAATGGGACTGAACAGATAAATCAGAATGATGGCGATTTTAATTAACTTCGTTTTATTCATAGTCATTGGACGAAAAGAAAAAGATCAGGTAAATTCTACAACTTATCCGAATGGTGAATCATCACAAAACGTTCCCAAAGCTGCTCTTCGCTTTCTTGGTGCTCAGGATCTGGCTTAATGCAGTTTGTAATCGGGCAAACTTTTTGGCAGGTTGGCGTGTCATAATGACCAACACATTCCGTACAAAGTACAGGATCGATCACATAGATCTCCTCGCCGATTGAAATTGCTTCATTCGGGCATTCGGGGAGACACATATCGCAGTTTGTGCATTTGTTTGTGATCAGTAACGCCATACCATTCCTTTATATGAGAAAGCGGCGAATTATAGCCGACAAAAGCAAAATTGACAAAATTTAAACAGGATTTTTATGAAAAAACAGGTTTCCACTCTTTCCCTTATTGCCCTTGCCGCATTTAGCATTTGGCAATATTTCACTGAACACAAAAAAGACACAAAACCAGCCTCAACAACCACACAACAGCAAAGTCAAAGTGCGGTCAAAAATACCAAAGATTTTGGGAATTATGATGTCATCATGCGTGATGATGCCATTGGACAAAATAAAAATGCCCCTGTTGATTATTATATGTTGGCCTTATCTTGGTCACCGGCATTCTGTGAAAAACAACGAGCGCAATATGGCAATAATTTACCTGATTCAGCGCAATATCAATGTAGTACAAAAAATCAATTTGGCTGGGTAGTGCATGGCTTATGGCCACAAAATGCGAATGCGCGTTCTGTTACGGATCATCCACGTTTTTGTAAGGGTGATTTAGCGCCACTTCCAATTGAAACGCTCGAGCCTTACCTTTCAATCTCGCCAGGCGCCAAACTATTGCAAGGCGAATGGGAAAAACACGGTAGCTGTGCGTTTGATTCAGCAGAAGCTTATTTCAAACAAGAGAAAGCATTATTTGAATCGCTCTCCTTGCCAAACGAACAATTAAGCCGTAAAGAATTATTTCAATGGATGAAGCAACATAATCCGCAATTAAAAGGCGCTTATTTAGGGGCTAGCCATAACGAATTATTTATTTGCTACGATCGCCAATGGCAAGTAATCGATTGCCCTAAATAAGCATAATTCGCTTTTTTATTTGATCTACATCGTTACAACCTAGTAAGAACTAGGTATAATGTCTCCGTTTAATTTTAACTAACCCAAGAGGAAAGCTTATGTCAGTAATCAAAATGACCGACTTAGATTTAAAAGGTAAACGTGTATTTATTCGTGCGGACTTAAACGTGCCAGTAAAAGATGGCAAAGTGACATCTGATGCGCGTATTCGTGCGACTATCCCGACGTTAAAACTGGCTTTAGAGAAAGGCGCAAAAGTGATGGTTACCTCTCACTTAGGTCGTCCAACTGAAGGTGAATTCAAACCTGAAGACTCTTTACAACCAGTTGTTGATTACTTAAAAAACGCAGGCTTCAATGTGCGTTTAGAACAAGACTACTTAAACGGTGTGGATGTTAAAGAAGGCGAAATCGTTGTTTTAGAAAACGTGCGTGTAAACAAAGGTGAGAAGAAAAACGATCCTGAATTAGGTAAAAAATATGCCGCACTTTGCGATGTATTCGTGATGGATGCATTCGGTACAGCTCATCGCGCTCAAGCATCAACTCACGGTGTAGCACAATTTGCACCAGTTGCTTGTGCAGGTCCATTGTTAGCAGCTGAATTAGACGCACTAGGCAAAGCGTTAAAAGAACCACAACGCCCAATGTTGGCAATCGTGGGTGGTTCAAAAGTTTCTACCAAATTAACTGTTTTAGACAGTTTATCAAAAGTCGCTGATCAACTTATTGTTGGTGGTGGTATCGCAAATACTTTCATTGCGGCTGAAGGTCACAATGTAGGTAAATCTTTATATGAAGCAGATTTAATCCCTGAAGCACAACGTTTATCAAAAGCAACTAACATTCCTGTGCCAGTAGATGTTCGAGTGGGTACAGAATTCTCTGAAACTGCCCCAGCAGTTGAAAAAGCAGTGAATGAAGTGGCTGAAAATGAATCAATCTTCGACATAGGCGATAAATCAGCTGAAGAATTAGCGACAATTATCCGCAGTGCGAAAACCATTCTTTGGAATGGCCCTGTAGGCGTGTTTGAATTCCCTAACTTCCGCAAAGGTACAGAAATCGTGGCACAAGCGATTGTTGATGCAACTGCAAACGGTGCATTCTCTATTGCAGGTGGCGGTGATACTTTAGCGGCTATCGATTTATTCGGTATTGCAGATAAAATCTCTTACATCTCTACCGGTGGTGGTGCATTCTTAGAATTCGTTGAAGGTAAAGTATTACCTGCAGTAGAAATTCTTGAAAAACGTGCGAACGGTTAATTAAATGGCTTCAATCCCCTCTGTGCTCATAGAGGGGATAAATATTGATTCTTCAAACGGAGGAAGAAATCCTCCAAAACAAAAGGAAACACAACTATGGCTAAATTATTAGATATCGTAAAACCTGGCGTAGTAACAGGTGAAGATGTACAAAAAATCTTTGCTTATGCCAAAGCAAACAACTTCGCGATCCCTGCAGTAAACTGCGTGGGTTCAGACTCCGTAAACGCAGTATTGGAAACCGCTGCTCGTGTGAAAGCACCAGTAATTATCCAATTCTCAAACGGTGGTGCAGCTTTCTACGCAGGTAAAGGTATCAAACCAACAAGCGGTGCTCGTCCAGACGTTTTAGGTGCGATCGCAGGTGCAAAACACGTTCATACTTTAGCCAAAGAATACGGTGTGCCAGTTATTCTTCATACCGACCACGCAGCGAAAAAATTACTTCCATGGATCGATGGCTTACTTGAAGCGGGTGAAAAACACTTCGCAGAAACTGGCCGTCCATTATTCTCTTCTCACATGCTTGACTTATCTGAAGAACCAATGGAAGAAAACATGGCAATCTGCCGTGAATACCTTGCGCGTATGGACAAACTAGGTATGACCCTTGAAATCGAAATCGGTATTACCGGTGGTGAAGAAGATGGCGTAGATAACTCTGGTGTAGATGAATCTCGTTTATATACCCAACCATCTGATGTGCTTTATGTTTACGACCAATTAAACCCTGTAAGCCCTAACTTTACCGTTGCTGCAGCATTCGGTAACGTACATGGTGTTTATAAACCAGGTAACGTAAAATTAAAACCATCTATTTTAGGTGCATCACAAGAATTCGTTGCAAAAGAACGCAATCTTCCTGCTAAACCAATCAATTTCGTCTTCCACGGTGGTTCAGGTTCTAGCCGCGAAGAAATCCGCGAAGCAATTAGCTATGGTGCAATCAAAATGAATATCGATACAGATACTCAATGGGCTGCATGGAATGGTATCTTAACCTTCTATAAAGCAAACGAAGCATACCTCCAAGGTCAATTAGGTAACCCTGAAGGTCCTGATGCACCAAACAAAAAATACTACGACCCACGTGTTTGGTTACGTAAAATGGAAGAATCAATGTCTAAACGCTTAGAGCAATCTTTCGAAGACTTAAACTGCGTTGATGTTTTATAATCCATAAAAATAGACTAAAATAAGACCGCACTTCCTAGTGCGGTTTTTTATTTTACATAACCTAAATATCGACCATAATCTATGCAAATAACAAAACAAAATTGGTTAGCCACCCTAATAAACTTTGCGGTAACGCTTTTCTTTCTTTCGATATTTATTGTCAAAGGGGGATATAATGCTGCGCCTGCTCTATTGATGTTAATCGGTTTAGGTTATGGCGTTTATGCTTTAATCAAGAAACCACTTTTAAACTTATCGAAAGTTGATAAATGGTTAATTTATAGCTACCTTTTTTATTTTCTTACATTTGTACTTTCCCTCTGCATTAACGGGGGAAAAATGCGTGATCTAGATACGGCAAGTCGTGTTGTTTTCTTAATTCCTGTTTTACTTTTATTATTAAAATATCCCATCAAAACCTGTGTAATGAGTTACTCTATCCCCCTTGGTGGTATTGTTTCTGTCTGCATCGCGCTTTATGATAAATTTATCTTGAATCTTAATCCGGATCAAAATCCTCGAATTATGCATATTCAAGGCGGTGATATTTCTATGTCATTAGGCATTTTGAGCCTGATTGTTGCCCTATATGCTTATCAAAAAAGAGAGGTGAAACTGACCGCTCTTAGTGTGATTGGTGCTTTATGTGGCATCGTAGGAAGTTTGCTTTCTACCGCTCGTGGAGGATGGGTTGCACTACCGATCTTACTTATTGTTATCCTTTGGATTTATCGCCATTCTCTTTCAAAACGTTTTTTTCTTACTTTCTTTGGAATCATTGCCGTAGCAAGCGTTGGCATTAGCCAAATGCCCAATAACCGAATTATAGAACGGATTGACGTTGCACGAAAAGATATCCAACTTTACTTGGATAACAATGATGGCAATACTTCTCTAGGTGCGCGTTTTGAAATGTGGAAAAGTGCACTGGAAATGGTAAAAGAAAAACCCCTATTTGGCTGGGGCATTCAAGGGGCAACAGAAAAACGTAAACAAGAAACAAAAGAAAAAATTGCCACAGGTAACATTGGACAATTTACTCATGCCCATAATCAATATTTAGACGACCTATCCAAACGAGGAATTGTTGGGTTGTTCGCCTTGCTTGCTGTTTTATTTATTCCTCTACGTGCCTTTATGAAAAAGCTAAACACCACGAACGATGAGGTTAAGCTGATAGCCACTTTAGGTGTTGCCCATATTTTATCTGTGATGATTTATGGCTTAAGCCAAGGTTTCTTGGTACATAATTCAGGTACTATTTTTTACTTTTTCTTAACGATTGTGTTTTATACCGCAATACGAACACGGCAAAAGGCAGAATAATGAAAATTTTAGTCATTCGTAACGATAAACTGGGTGATTTTGTTCAGGCGTTTCCGGCATTTGCGATGTTGAAAGCCTCAAATCCCGAGCTAAAACTGACCGCACTTGTGCCAGCTTATACAGCCCCATTGGCTCAAATTTGTCCCTATTTAGATGATGTCATCATTGATAGTGCCAAGAACGACAAAGCAGATTTCAATCGTCTTGTTAAAGAAATCAAAGAGCAGCAATTTGAAGGCATGATTAGCTTCTTTTCTAATACCCATAACGGTAAATTAGCATGGAAAAGTGGAATTCCCTATCGTCTTGCACCCGCAACAAAATGGGTGCAAATCCTTTATAACCATCGTTTAACACAACGCCGCTCACGTTCAGAAAAATCCGAAGCAGAATATAATCAAGATCTGGCTCGTGCTTTCTTAAAAAAACACAATATGCCGATTGTGGAACCCAAACCACCTTACCTTTCACTTCCTGAAAGTGCGGTTAAAAATCAACGTGTTTTTCTTCAAGAACAATTAGGCTTATCGGGAGACAAAAAATGGGTGTTTGTGCATAACGGAACAGGTGGTTCAGCAACAAGCCTTTCGTTGACACAATATGCTCAATTGATACAAGGTTTGTTAAGCGAATTTGATTGCCAGATTATCTTAACAGCAGGACCTGGTGAAAGTGAAAAAGCCCATGAGTTAGCGGCAAAAATCGACAGCCCAAATGTGGTTGTTTACGATAAGAATAAAGGATTAGTTGATTTTGCACACTCTCTGGCTTGTGCAGATTTATTCATTGCAGGCTCTACTGGACCATTGCATTTAAGCAGTGCATTCAATGTGCCAACAATCGGGTTCTATCCAAACAGTCGCTCATCTCAGCCTCGTCGTTGGAAACCGATTAACGATGCAGACAAACACCTTGCTTTCTGCCCGCCAAAAGGGAAAGAGGAAATGAATTTAGGCTTAATTTCTATTGATGATGCCTTAGTGGAGATTATCCCCTTCGTACGGAAGATGTGGCAAGCGGGCAATTGAGTTTAAGCATAACTGTACAATCCAACCTATTGCGGCGGCAAAAATAACGGTACCAATTCCGACTGTGCCGCCGAGAATATAACCTAACACACAAACCGACACTTCAAGGCTTGTTCTCACAATCCCCACTTTTAAATGAAGTCGGTGACAAAGTCCCACCATTAAACCATCCCGCGGACCAGCTCCTTGATGACAAGTTAAATACAATGCCGTCCCTAATCCATAAAGCAAAAGCCCCATTCCACCGAATAAAATTCGGCTAAAAAGTGCGGTCGGTTCAGGCACTATTTTCGTGGTTAAACCAAGGAAAAAGGCAATTACAATAATATTCAAAATGGTGCCTAGTCCAAGCCTTAACTTGAGGGGAATCCAGGCTAACATTACCAAACAGCTAATCCAAAATGATGACCAACCGATACTCACCTTAGCTTGTAATGCCACACCTTGAGAAAGCACGGTCCAAGGTGAAGAGCCCAAATTAGCGAGCACAATCAAGCCATCTCCAATGCCCAGTATTGCCAATGCAAATAAGAGCATCGACATGGTTTTACCTTCGACTGACCATAACGATTTGGCTGCCCAACTGGTGTGGGGAATCACCCGTGCTTTTTTCATATTATTCCTGTTTATGTTTAACGCCAACATCATAATGGGAAACCCGATAAAACCCAAACATTTTAACGTCATATGATATAACCGAATTGACTGATAAATATCATAAATGTGATGCAGATCACATTGTCAAAATTGTCATCACTCATTCACTGACTTAAAATAAGCTACCCTTTTTAATCAGGACATTATTATGCTTGCATCTCTTCAAGATATTTTGGATACCGTAAAATCCAACACGCTCACCTATCAACAAAAACTCATGTGTTTAGGCAATATCGCCGAGCGATTATTTGATCCTCGCGAATTATTAGGTTACACGGATGAAGAATGGCAATTCCTTCAAAATCAAATGATCTGTGATTTAAATGAAGGCTATGCGATTTATCGCCCACGTTATATTTTGCCGGATTACAATGTGTATATTAAAAAAGGCTGTGAATTCCTTGAATTGCCCGCGCCAAAAGATCTTGATGAAGCATTAGATGGCTTATTGATTTTATATTCCCACGTGCCCTCCATTACAACATTCCCGGTTTACATTGGGCGCTTAGACATGCTACTTGACCCGTTTATTACCGATGAAGAACAAGACTACATCAAAATTAAACGTTTCTTAAATCATGTGGATAAAACCGTGCCAGATTCATTCTGCCATGCCAATATTGGGCCTTATGACACCAAAGCAGGGCGTTTGATTTTAAAAGCGGTAATTGAGTTAGAAGCACCGACGCCAAATATGACGATTCGTTACGATAAGAGCAAAACAAGTCGTGAATTTGCAGAATTAGCAGCAAAAGCGTGCTTATTGGTTTCTAAACCGTCTTTTGCCAATGATGCTTACTACATTTCTGACTTAGGCGAACAATATGGCATTGCAAGCTGCTATAACGCACTCCCTGAATGTGGTGGGGCTTATACCCTCACTCGCTTGCGCTTAGGGACTATCGCGCGCGCCTGTAAAACCGTGGATGAAATGGTCAATGAACTCTTACCTCGCGTAGCAAAATGTGCGCTCTCCACTATGGATAAACGCCATAAATTTGTAGTAGAAGAAAGCAACTTCTTCAATACCTCATTCCTCGAAAAAGAAGGTTTTATCAAACGCACTAATTTTACGGGAATGTTTGCCATTGTTGGTCTCGCTGATGCTGCAAATCATTTATTGCAACAAGAAGGCTTAAATGAAACCTTTGGTAAAAGCCAACGCGGTGATGAAATTGCGACCTTGATTATGGATAAATTAAAAGAAGTCACGGACAACCATGAAGGCGTGTATGCTGAACGCACGGGCAACCGTTATTTATTACATGCGCAAGTGGGTGCAAGCAATCATGAAGAAGATAAACGTAATGCGCCTGCACATCGCATTCGTGTGGGTGAAGAACCAACGCTATTGGCTCATTTAAAACAATCGGCACCATTCCATAAATACTTCCCATCAGGTACGGGAGATTTGTTTGCCTTTGACCAAACCTATGTGGATCATTTAGATGCCGTTGTTGATATTATCGATGGTTCATTTGCGCAAGGTTACCGCTATATCACCACTTACCTTAAAAACACCGATTTGATTCGTGTAACGGGTTATTTGGTGAAGAAAAGCGAAGTGGAAAAATACCGTAAAGGCGAAATGGCACTACGTGATACCACTTGGTATGGTTCGGGTACCGATGATTGTGCACAAGTCTTTGACCGTCAATTACGCGATGAACAAGATGTAAGTGCAAGCTAGAAAAAAAGTGCGGTCGAAAAATTCTTTGTTTTTTTGACCGCACTTATTCTTTTTCTGCCTTTTCTAAAATTGCTTTATGTTCTCGAATCAATGCCATAAACGGCTGCCCAAAGCGTTCCAATTTGATCGCCCCTACGCCATTAATTTGTAGCATTTCAATATTACTGGTTGGCATATATTGCGCCATTTCCTGCAATGTCGCATCGTTAAAGACAATATACGGTGGAATATTTTCTTTATCCGCTAGCTGCTTTCGTAAGAAACGCAAGCGAGCAAACAGATCTTTATCGTAATTTGCCACCGTATTTTTATGAGACGTATGCACAATTTTATTAATAGAGGAAATGCGCGGCATCGCTAATTCAAGCGGCACTTCGCCTTTTAAAACAGGGCGAGCGCTTTCTGTGAGCTGAAGCGTGGCACTATTAAACTCACCGATCACTTGTTGAATAAAACCAAGATGAATCAGTTGGCGAATCACGGATTGCCAATGTTCTTTGCTTTTATCTTTGCCAATGCCATAAACACTTAACTTATCATGTTGGCGCTCTACAATTTTTTGGTTATGCATCCCTCGCAATACCGCAATCACATATTGCACACCGAAACATTGTCCCACACGATAAATCGTCGACATCACTTTTTGCGCATCAATTAAACCATCATATTTCTTTGGCGGGTCAAGACAAATATCGCAATTTTGACAAGGCGTTTGACGATATTCACCAAAATAATTGAGTAACACTAAACGTCGGCAAGTCTGGCTTTCCGCAAATTCACCAATAGCTTCCAATTTATGTTGCTCAATTTGACGTTGTGGCGTCTCTGGTTTCTCCAGCAGAATTTTCTGTAACCAAGCATAATCAGCCGGTTCGTAGAAAAGCACCGCTTCCGCAGGTAAATCATCTCGCCCCGCACGACCGGTTTCTTGGTAATATGATTCAATGCTTCTCGGCAAATCAAAATGGGCGACAAAACGTACGTTAGATTTATTAATGCCCATACCAAACGCAATCGTCGCAACTACAACTTGAATATTATCTCGTTGAAAATCTTGTTGGACACGTTCTCGCAGTGCGGTTTCCATTCCCGCATGATACGCTGCAGCCGAGACGCCTTTATTTCGCAAAGTTTCTGCTATACGTTCCACCTTCGAACGACTATTGCAATACACAATGCCGCTTTTTCCTTTTTGAGCTAAAACAAAACGCGTAAGCTGCTCCATCGGCTTAAACTTTTCTTCCAACGTATAACGAATATTCGGGCGGTCAAAACTGCCAATGTATTTGTGAGGATTATCTAATTTAAGATGAGTGAGAATATCCTGTCTTGTCGCGTAATCCGCTGTCGCCGTTAATGCCATAATTGGCGCATTTGGAAACGCCGCTTTTAAGCCACCAAGTTGGGTATATTCAGGTCGAAAATCATGGCCCCACTGTGA
>ENA-OWLU01000025-OWLU01000025.1-metagenome-genome-assembly--contig:-NODE-25-length-10408-cov-4.404520_pt1 | contig 10408 bp, 14 predicted proteins | sample MGYA00245356_ERZ651118 | MGnify/ENA primary metagenome ERZ651118 (study PRJEB26857, sample SAMEA4031764) | metagenome | biome: human; feature: oral; material: saliva | place: Philippines | collected 2014 | study... | reverse complement strand
CTAATAGGGGCTCGCTTACGCTCGCCCTTATCAGACTCTATTAGAACGGTTCGTCACCATCAACCGGCTGTTGTTCAGCAGGCTTGGCTTGGCCACGACGAGGACGTTTGGTTTCTTTGGCTTTAGCAGGCTTCTCGGCTTCTACCTTAGCAGTATCAGCGAAGATGTCTACATCGCCCAAGTCCAGACCGTCTACATCGAGTGCATCAACATCGATATCTGCGGCAACAGTAATGGAACCGGTTTCGTTGCGGTTAACAACATAGCCGTCCATAGCTACACGAGCGGTTACTACCCATGGTTGGCCTTGTTCTTCATCTTCACGAGGAGTGCGGCTTTCGAAACCTAACACATTGTTCTCGGTGAACATGATTTCATCGGCATTGGCGCTGACGTTATCAAAGGCTTCGGCGCGGGTTTGTCCACGACCATTGTTACCATTGCTGTACATAACTGCACGTACAGTAACGTCATTGCCACGGCTGTCTTTGAAATTCACGAACTTGCGGCAATATTGGGTCGGGTTAGTACCCTCGGTTACTTGAACACCAGCCAGATAGCCGTCATGTAGCTCATCTTGCTCCAGAGTGGTCATTTCAGCTTGGCCGGTAATAGTCAAACAGAAATTCGGAGAGATGCGGCCATATGCACGTGGTGTAGTGCGGACATCGATTTGCTTGCCATTGCTATTGGTTTTATAGCTGGCTGCTGCAATCGGTACAATACAAGGGCTCAAGCCATTTGCACCAACGTAGATTGCGGTCGAAGTGGCAATTGCACCGGCTTCAATCAGGCGTTTGATTTCGGCTTTATAGGCGCCTACAATCTTGGCCATCATTTCGGTCAGCTGTTGTTCAGAGAAGGATACACGCTCGCCATCTTTTTCTTGGGCGGTAACGATATTCTTGTCATGGCTGATGAATGCGGAACCAGATAACAGGGCTTCGTAACCTTTGGAGAGGCTCAAAGCTTTCAGTGCCAGACCGTTTGCCTTTTCGTACCATTCAGCACCAAATGCTGGGCCTACAGGAACAGGGAAGTTTGCCAATTTGCCGTTTTGGATGCTCAAACCATTGAAGCCTGCGTCCAAGAATTCCATTGCATTGGCATTTGCATTACGGACGGCTGCTACGATTTGGTTAGTAGTCATACCCTCAACGTATTGCACGCCATCATCGGCATTGGTAGCAATCCAACAGGCACGGCCGTTACCGCGGGACATTGGTTGGTTGGCAATCATATGCACCAGTTTGTAGACTGCTACACGATAGCCCAAAGCCTCGGCTTCATCAGGACGAGCGTCCAAGACGTAAAAGGTGCGGCGGCTTGCCGGCATTGGGGTTGCAACTTGGCCAGAAATGCTGTGGAATTTGCGGGCGCCAGTGTTCAGGTTGCCAGTTTCGATTTCGTTCATAATGATTTTCCTTTTCGGTTGATTTAAAATAAAGAGTCTTTCGGTCAAGATTCAGACCATAGAGCTGTTTTGGTTTGAGGTCAGCTCTGTTTCCCTCATAAAAACACCGACACGACAATTTCTGCCGCGCCGGTATCTGTTATTTCACCTTAACACTTCGCAGATAAGAATCCGCAAAATTAAGAGAACGTTCAACGTAAGCTACACTAGGGTCATTAAGCGCAGTTACGCTATTCAGACTATCAGACAATACAACAGCTTCTGGATTGCATTGTTTAGCAAAACGAATTGCTTCCAGTTCGGCCACATTATTATCAGATGCCCGTATAATCTTATACCCATTGATGCCCATATTAAATGAGCAGTAACCAATAGCCCATCGGTTACCGCCCACTAAACGAGCGTCGCAGTATATTTGATTAGGCTGCGGCTGCTGCATTTACAGCCTCTACACGTTCTTTCATAGCTTTCATGATGATCCCATCACGTCCACTACGACCAAAGTCGCTGGTAGTTGCTGCATCGAGGATAGACAGCATTTTACCTAAGGTATAGCCGGCAATATCACGAGCAGTACCCAAGACTTTGATTACACCACCATAGACGTACATAACCAAACCTTTGGCCAAGTCAAGTACAAAGCTGCCGCCGCGTTTGCAACCAACCCAAATCTTATGGCTCCAACCTTCCTTGTCTTCTTCATCGGTTGCATCAACCAGAGCAGACAGGAATGTGCTGAATTCGCCAGCCACTTTCTCGTCCGCTTCTTTCAAAGCTTCATAGAACATATTGGCGGCTTCGTTAACCACATCATTTTCAGCAGTCAATGTGGATACACCGGTTGCGTCGGACTTGCGTTTATAGTGGGCCAACGCGGTGATATAGGTTGCAACATCTTCATACAGCTCGGGCGTTACTTCTTTGCCTTCAAAGTTCAAGATGTTGGTTTTAACATCTTCAATGGCTTCGATGAATTTCTTCCCTTCGAAGCTTGCTTTTGCCGCATTGATGATAGCAGGCGTTGTTTTGATAACAGATTTCAAGTTTTTCATGATTGGATTTCCTTTAGCTAAAGTTTCAGATTCAAGTTCGGTTCTGGACAACTCTTCTGCCCGCTTGAATACGGACAGAGTAACAGGCCCAATTTGCTCCGGATTTTTGAGCTCGATTCCAGAGATGGTGACCGTAACACCATTATTCTCAACGAAGCCTTTTTGTGTGGCCTCACCCAATACAGAGAGCCACAATACGGCTGTCTGTGTAATCTTTGCTTCTAACGGACCTTTATTAAAGCCGTTAGCTTTTTGATATTGAAGCTCCAGTTTGTGAAGCTCACTCTGTAATTGAAGCAGAACTCTCTTTGCCTGCTTTTGGTTTTTGATTTCCATAACGGACTCCAACAAGGCAACGTGCCTTTCCATAAAAATACCGACACCAAATCAAATCGGCGCCGGCATTCTTTAATTAAATAACTTCAAAATAAGGGTCGTAGACAGTGCCCTTATGCTTATATTTACCGTCCTCTAATTCATAGACGGTAACATTTTGTCCTACTGGCAACGAGGTGTCACAAACATAGATTTTAGTGAAACCTAAAGAACGAAGACTTTCATCTGCATTCTTATCAGACGAATGCTCATACATATCAATCCACTCTGCCTCGAGCTTGCCGATATTGGATTTGAGTACAACAGTTTTGCCGTATGCCCAATGGCGGATTTGACGTAAAAAGCGGTTAATGGAAGGGGTTTTCTTAGCCATGATTACTCTCCATAAAGGCTGTTAAAATTGTTTACCGCAAAATAACCGACACCTTTTCACGGGCGCCGGTTATTGTTATTTAACCATTGATACGGATTGTTTCAACGGCTTCTTGGATATAGTCAGAATCAGACTTTTCAGCTTCTTGTTCAGGTTCAGTATCGATGGCTTCCATCAAAACTTCGCCATATTCCGCATTCACGGATTTCATCTTGAATACAAACAGCCCAATCGCTGGGGCAACAGTAATGAGCATATTGAATGCTGCATCAACGCCTTTATTATAGACGCTACACAATTTACAGAACCAGTCGCTATTGACTTTAATATCAACAGCAACACCATCTTCAATGTTTTCCTTTCCCCAATGGATGATGTCTTTCTTAATTTTGACACCATTATTGGTTTTGTTGACATTCAGCATTTCCCGAATTACTTTGGAGTATTCGGAGAACGAGCCCACGATAGTAGACATGGCGCTAATTTCAGCAGGATTGAATTCGAAACGGATTTTCATAGTAACCTCCAGTGGTCATAAATATTAAAAGTTTGCGGCATTTGCCATTCCACAAAAACACCGACACAAAAACCGTTGATATTATGTTACCTATATTCAATACGGAGTTTGTGAATGTCTTAGCGGATTTGTATGCGTGGATATACAACTTTGGGCTTATGTTATTTGTCCAGCGGGCGGAAAAAGAATGGCCGCAACAATATTATCACAAGACAATAGAGTGCGGCCCAAAGTTTATGGAGGTAAAAAGATGAAAACAACGTTTTGGGAGTCCTTACTTTCCCAAAAAGAAACCGACACCAAGAGCAACAAGGCTCAAGGTATCGGCAATATTTTACAAAAGGGAAATATGTCATAAAAGAACCGACACAAATTGCGCGGCCTTTTGTATTGGATGCCTACTTAACTTCAGCATCCCCACGAACTAATTCTTCAGCAGGAACACCTTTATAAGGGTCAGCTTCCTTAACAATAACAGGCTTACAGGTGCTAGGTTTAGTCATGGCCTTACCAGCCATAACAAGATTAAAACCTAACATAATAAACCAAGACCCAACCAGAATAATGGCCAAAGAAATAATAATCCAATCAGGGATACGTTTGAACACAACGGCCTCCAAAAAGTAAAAAATAAAAATTATCATAAAATAACCGACATCCTTTTACAGATGCCGGCTATTGGTTACTTAAATATATTCAGAGCTTCATCGTGTGCCTGAACATAGAGGGATTTAACATAGCTTTCTACGAGCCTATCAAAACTTCTTTCAGGACTGATATCCGGATGACCAGCTGAGACTTGCAAGTCGTCACGTTCTTCCTGAAGCTCGATAATGTCATGGTTCAAGTCAGCATCTGTGAATTCTTTCAAGAACTCTTTGTAGTCCGCAACGGAGCGGTACTCTTCGTCCTTGAGCTCTTTTAAGAACTCTTCTTGAGCTTTAGCCCAAGCAGCATCTTCAAATGCTTTACGTTCGTCAGGATAATACCAAACTTGAGCAAGATTTTTAGTTGGTACGTATTTCATTTTTAGCCTCCATAGCTATTAAAATTATTAATTGAGAAGAACAGCTCTTCTTTTCCATAAAAGGACCGACACCAATAATCTTGGCCGGCCCTTGTATTGTTCAGATAGGACAAAACTCTTCAACATGGTCAAATGTCAAAGAACCATCATCCCAAATATTGAAAACAACCAATTCATCCTCTTCTATATGGTTACAAATAACCTCTCCATTATGCTCCCATACGGAGATTCCGCCAACCTTATTCATGGCGGATTTCAATTCACCAATAGAACCGTAGTATTTATCAAAAGCAAAAGAAACCATTTTAAACTTCCAGCCCTTTAACCTTGATATCAACGACTTCCATATCCTTAAGACAAGCCGCAGCATACGCTTGACCATAAGCCTCATCAAAATCAACAGGCACGGTATAGCGTACCAAGTGTTCCTCGGAACTTCCATCCTCAAAGGTATACTGAACCAGAAAATTTGTGTACCTCATAATAACCTCCAAAAATAATAGTATGGTCGTAAAAGGACCGACACTAGGCCGGTCCATTCGAACTTAGATGCGGGCTTCACCGATTCGTCGGCCGCCCTCTGCGTAAACCCTGGTCATATAGACCGCTGGGTCGTTTACCTGTTTAAGTGCCCAACGAGCGATTTCCTCGCCGGTCATTGGGCTCTCAATTTCAAACTCTTGAACTTCGACAGACTCAACGCCGTCGAAATCTTTAGAGATGAATTGAACCAAGAATCTGTTGAATTGTTCCATTTTTGACCCTCCATAGTCGTAGTTGTTGAAATTGGAACTGGCAGGATTGCCCTCGTGGGACCGACACATTCATGCATCGGCCCGAAAAATGAAAAAGAAAACGGTAGGACAAACCCTACCACCAGTGAAGAACCGACACAAGGCCGCTGCACGTGAATACAGCCCTATGTCTCTACGGAGCCGTATCCAGCGAGCAGTAACCTTTGCCAGTTTTTATTCCGTACGGAGTTACAGCATATCGATTGCTTCATCCATATCTACAACTTCATGGTAAGACTCGGCTTCAACAGTCTCACCATTGGCCAAAGCTTCAGCCTCAGCCAATTTAACCTCAGCCAAAGTTGAGACCTGAGCAATAACTTCGCGGCTCAGTGATTTTAAAATAAAGCTAAAAGGAGACTTGCCGTTGAAGTCCAGCAGATTGTTAACCGCTTTCGCGTCGTCCAGACCAAAGAAGAATGATGTGTTGTAAATTGCGCAAACATCTTTGGTGTACACATCAAAGTGTACATTCTTCCAAGTGGCAGTATGTGCCATGCGGACAGCGTTGGTTTTATTCCAACGATAACCTTCTTGACTACGGCTACGTTTATCTTCCTCGAACAGTTCAACAAACATTTTGGCAATCTCATACGCCTTAGCATCGTCTTTGATAGACATCAGTTCAAAGGCCTTTTCGAAAGCTTCAGCCATGCAGTCCAAGTTGGTCTCTTTATTGCGCAAGTTTAGGTACTCACAGAAACGAACGCGACCGTTGCTATGTTTCATATTCTCAACCACCTCTTTTTGAAGCAGGATACCCATAGCATCAAGAGCCAAGTTGGCCAACTCGCTATAACCAGCTTTATTACGGATTAAGTGGGTCAGGGTAATAAGATTGTTGGTCTCACTACCAACACCGGTCTTAGCTGCGACAATCTCTTCGACTGCAGGTTGAACGTCTTCTTTACCCCAAACTTGAACAGAACGCTCATTGATTTCTTTAGTATTTAAAGAACCCAATTCATCCTCAACGTAAGAGAGTTGTTGTTTAGCAGAGTTGCAAGCCAACAGTTTGGACTCAGACCATTGCTCTTGACCCTCATAACCTTTGGCCCAGAACAAAGTGAGACGGTCACCATCCGCGTCGTCACGGTTGGCCATATGAGACAGTGCATCCACAAATACAACTGATTCGCAAATGAAGCGGTTCAATTCCAGCTCTGCCTCAGAGTCAAATGACATCAGAGTCTTAACTTTTGTGTCATACAAGCGGAAGTTATTCTCCATCAAAATAGGGAATTTGATGGCACCAACCTCACTACGTTTTGCAGCCTCTTTATAGCTACGATCGGCAGTAATCACCTTGAATCCTTGCTCAAAGTGGTAGCTTACTGGCAGAGAGCGACCTTTGGGCAGGCTAAATTTCAGACCCTTGTAGGCACCAAAAGACTCTTCGATAGCCAGCAGGTGCTTAGCATGGGTTTTAACTGCACCAGCAGCTTCCCAGGTCTTAGTTCCTCTAGTCTTAGCCATCAATACAATAGAGGCCAGAGACTTGAAGAAGTCACCACCGGTGTATTGTAATCCTGATACAGCGTCACCAGTGATAGTCTCAGGTTTGTCCCAGAAACTAGAACCTGGGAACACAAAGCTATGTTCTCCAGCTACAACTTCAAAGCCGCGAGGCATATTTAACAGGCCGGGGAATTTACCTTTGCCATTGAACAGGTTAGTAAGGAATGTCTTCATAACAGACTCAGCAGTTTCTCCTTCTGCCAGAGCCACGCGTTTAACTTGCTCAACAGATAAAGAACCATTACCAGCAAACATAACGGCGAATCGATCAGCCCACCAGGTGCGGGTCATGGCCAAAAACTCATTTGCAGTCACTGTCCAGTCTACACTCTTAGCAGCTGCAACTGCTTTGGCTGTCTTACGACCAGTACGGCCAGAAATGAAGGACTTAAATAGACCCTCACCATATTGACGAATCATTTGATCCGCCAGTAATACACCACCTTCTGCAGAGTGGCTAACTGCCTCAACAATACCAGCGCGTTTCATTTCGAGCAAACGGACAACCGGTGAGTAAGTAGTGTCGCCGCCCTTCAGTTCAGAGAGAAGCTCATTCATCAGGGTTTGCTCAGGTGCCTCGATTTCAACACCCTCTATCTTGTCGTTAATAGAAATTTCTGCGCCAACGCGTTTATGGCCCTGCAATGTGTAGAAGTCAGAGACATAAATCTCCTCTTCGATCATGGCAAACGTATAAGTGAGGCCATCGATATTTACAGACCTGCTATTAAGGGTAATCGCTGTATTGGCAGTTGCACGAAAATCAGCGTCTTCCAACAAACGCAACATAAATTGGCTTAAATCGCCACCCATAATTGCATGTGCTACACCTACCATCTTAGATTTAAGCATAGGAGACACAATATCAACGCCCAGATAGTCGATCAATGCGTCAACATTGGCGACGTTTGTTACCACACCTTTCAAGTGGTGGAAGCTAACCACGCGCATTTTGCCGTACTGCTGGATTAAGGTTTTACGGGCATAGCATGCACCACCACCCAGATTCATTGCCAATGGATGGGCTTTAGCTTGTTCCAGGGTATTAACTTTGTTGCCTTCTTCGTCCGTTACAGACAACAGTACCGCAACCTTACGGATGCCAATAGATACCTTAGTGTCCAGATCGGGATTCAGGATGCCCCTAGCAATAGCCTTTTTAACATCATAAACGCTGATGTATTTGCCAGTCAGTTCTGGGTGGTTTACTGCTACCATATTGTTACCAGCTTTACGGCTGATAAAGCAGGCATCACCCACTGGCATACCTAATTTCCAGCTAGTATCTGGAGATGTATTCATCAGATCACCCTGTTTGACCACTACACCTTTAGGTGCAGGTTTGTCGCATTTAACAACTACAACACCTCCTGGTTTACGCTTCAGGGCGTCTACCAGTTTTACACCTTCCGTACCAATACCAACCATCCAGTCAATCAGAGTTTCGATAGACTCTACGACTGAAACGATGCCATCTTTGTATGCCACAAAGGCGTGACGGCAAACTGTTTCTCTCCCTAATGGACTATTGATTAATGCAGTAACTAAGGTACCACGTTGTGCAACCACGCGAACACTGCCCTTTTTAGGACGGCGGATGTTAATATCCACCTTGCCGATCACAGGCAGAACTTCACCCGCTTTGATGGTGCAGATTTCGCGAGCCCATCCTTTCAAAATGTCCAGCTCTTCCTGAGTTGGGGTTTTGCCAGCTTTAACTTGCTCAATGCGTTGCACGTGGCAAGGCACACTCTCTACTTCAAAACTGTAAGCCATTTCTTCCTCCTTGGCTGTATTCAAAACAATAGCCTCTATTCCTGCATTGGCCCATGCCAAGGCTTCAGAACGAGAGCCCACCTCTTTGATTATTACAACAGCCCCGTCTTTAACAACGGCCACAATTTCAGGACGCATAGCGGCGGCCTTGTTGTTTGACATAGCAATAACCTCAACTCCGGCTACGGTACGAATACCAGCTTTGATATGAGCTTTATGTTCGTATTGTTCTACAGCAGCTTCATAAGCTTTAGCGGCAGCAGCGTTTACAGAAGAAGTGAAGGTTTTGAAAGTTACTACGTTTGACATAATGATTTCCTTTTTGAAAAGTTTTTAAAAAATAAAAGTGAACTGTTTCGGATGTTTTCATCCATCATCAGCAGAGACACACATCTCTGGACAGTAAGCAGTTTATAGTCATGCCTAGGACTATGAGACTTACTCTGGAGTGTATCCAGTTAAGTCCTTACACTCTTGAAGAGTGTGGTGAGTAGTTACTTTGCAGTGTTGATAATCACTCCTACGCATTGCATTGCCAGCAGCGTTAAACAGAACAGCAATAAGAGCAATAACAATAATGTAACGGATTTTCATGATGATACCTTTCTTTGGTAAAAGTTAAATAAAATAATGAGACAGGATTATCTCATTTATAATAACACTCTGTATTGAATGCCATTATAGATAAGATAAAAAGAGGATGTGTAAGACTGGAGTTTCCTACACATCCTAAAATTATTCACAACAATAAAGAGATTACAGGTCTTTGCAGAGCTCTTTAGATTGTTTGCATGCTTTATCCACAGAAGTAACATTTACTTTGTCAGTTACTTTTTCTGCAGCATCTTTAGCTCCAGAGAACATGAAGCTATAGAAAGAGAAGAAGAAGAAAGCTGCTACGAATGCGATGATAAATTTTTTCATGGTAAAGTCCTTTCGTGACTAAAAAGTTAAATAAAAGTTTATAAATAAAAGCAATCCAGTTCACCCCAGGGGGCAAATTCCGGATGTATCCCCATGGACAGGGATATCATTAATAGACACCAGGTCCTCACACTCGTTATTTCTCATATTTATCCAGCCAAGTGACATTTTATATGTTTAGGCGTTCTCACACGCATTTTCACTCACTTCCACAAAAACAGCTTCACTTCGTAATATATTTTTATCAATGTACCACTCACACATCTTTCACACACATCTTCACACATCCCAAGTTTGCACGCCTCTTCACTCATCCATTCTCACTTCACTTCCAACCAATCCCCAATGTGCCTTTTGCCTTCGGCAAAACGATGGGTCCGCCGCGCCGGCCATTCTGATTTTGGTGTTAATCACTCCCCTTGGTTTACCCCAGGGGGCTCAAATCAATGGGGTAGGGCTGTTTTGTTTTGGTCGGGCCGCCCGTTTTAAAATTTTGTCATTTTTCAAAGTCCAGCGGGTTGACTTTTCTCATTATTTCTGTTCTAATTGTTTCTACAGGGAGGGTCGCTCCCTCTCTGTTCTCTATTGATTCAGATTTTTTAAAAAGCTTTTTAGAAAGTGATTTTGTTTTTATGGCAAATTTGCGACAATCAATCTATGGTGGCATGTCTGAGTTT
>ENA-OWLU01000021-OWLU01000021.1-metagenome-genome-assembly--contig:-NODE-21-length-10727-cov-3.671196_pt1 | contig 10727 bp, 10 predicted proteins | sample MGYA00245356_ERZ651118 | MGnify/ENA primary metagenome ERZ651118 (study PRJEB26857, sample SAMEA4031764) | metagenome | biome: human; feature: oral; material: saliva | place: Philippines | collected 2014 | study... | reverse complement strand
TACAGTGGATTATGGCTGGTTTTTAGACTTGTTTTAACATTTCGGTATTTTTACCCCCATAAAATCGATGGAAGAACAGGGAAAAACACGCTTTTTGCTCCCTCTTTCTTCAAAAAAATCCTCCTTTCTACTCTCATTTTTCACCTCGGGTGTGACACTTGTGACAGCAAAAAAACAACATCGCTGTTGGAAGGCGCGCGTTACGCGTACGCGCGTGGGCATTCTGCCCTCTCCTTTCATCTCATTTTCGGCTTTGCGTGGGTGATAGCTTTGTTATCTCCTTGTTTTCAAATGATTTTGTTAGGCAGGGGGTAGCAAAACGAGGTGCTTCTGGGAAATATTGTCGCTTTTCCGCGATTTTTTCACTCTTTGGGGCGATATCTCCCCATATACATATAGGGGCGTATCTTCAAATGGTGCATCCCAAGACTTGTTCTACTTTCACGGCGAAAGCAATCTAATACCTACAACCGATGTTTTCTATGATTTTTCCCAGCCATATCTTCTATTTCGCAGTGTCCTTGTTGCTGTATAGTTCTGTTTTTGGCTTCTGTCCGAGGGACATTCTGTTTTACAGAGTGCAACAGGGGGACGGCAAGCAAAAGATGCAGTCCAAAATTTTGTGTTTGCGTGAGTTAGATTTTCTTGTTGAGCCAATTGGCGCGTTTGATGTACCAGGTGCTGCCCAAGAGCAGAGTGCAGGAATAGAGCAAATCAGCACCCCAAGCCACAGTGAGGGAGCAATGTTGGTAGAAAATGGCGTAACCCACATAAACTGTGTAGAAGAAGAGGGCAAAGAGTTCGAGAGCCAGTGCGGAGCGCGTGTTGCCCGAGCCCGAGATGCAGTTGAAAAGAATGAACCCCGGGATGAGAACGACGAAACTAAGGCTCAGCACCCGAAGGGGGTAGATGCAGGCCGCAATGGTGGCCGGTTCGTTGGTGAAAATGCTGATGATGGGTGTGGGGAAAATCAACAAAATGATCCAAAGCGGAATGATGGCGATGAGCGCCATTTGAATGCTGCGTTTGATCATGGGAGTGATGGCTTTGCGTAACCCCGCTCCGAGAAGATTGGAGGTGAGTGTGGAGGCCGTGGAAGAGAAAGCCACGAGTGCCACAAACATAAAATTGGAAATGGCGCGCATCACATTGGTAGCTGCGAGTTCGCGCGAGCCCAAATGCTCCACAGCAATGAAGAATATGAACCACGTGGAGAGCGAAAGGAAGTTTTGCACCATCGTCCAAATGGAGATGTTGAGCATTTTGCCGAGAAGTCGCCACTTGAATTGGGGCAGGCGGTGGAGGGCAAACTTGCGATAGTCGACTTTCCACCAAGTGTAGACAATGAAAAATATCATGGAGCATCCACTGGACAGGGCAGAAGCTATGGCAGCTCCAGCAATGCCAAGTTGAGGAAAAACACCATGGCCGAAAATGAGCAGATAGTCAAACACAACATTGCACAACACCATCACAACTGCATTGAATTTCAGCGTGCCCGTTTGTGTGGTGGCAATGAAAAAGGCGCGAAACAGACAGGCTACCATGCTAAAATAGATGCCCCACATGCGCCACTCCAAATAGGTCCACGCAGCTTCAAAGACTTTGGGCGAACTGATGAGATGTGACAATAAAAAAGTGCCGGAGCATTGAATGAGCACCAAAACCACTGTGGAGGTGACAGTGAGGAAAGCAAGGCTGTGATAGAACACCACACCGATGTCTTGATAATTTTTTTCGCCATTGCGGCGTCCCATGAGAATTTGTGCCCCAGAGCAAAATCCCAAAATGAGCATGAACACCACAATGAAGAAAATGCCCCCTAAGGCGGAAGCTCCCAACTCAATTTCTCCCACGCGTCCCAAAAAGGCCGTGTCGGTGATGCCTATCAGCTGTTCCACTAAAACGCTGATGAGCACTGGAAAGGCTATTTTCCAAATGTCTCGATAGGAATAGTTGGTGAGCAACTTGGGAGATTGTGAAGAAGATGCGTTTTGCGACATATGAAAGCGTGAATGGTGGGGGAGTGTTCTGAGAAATCTGTGAATGTTTTTTCGGGGGAAGATGAAATAGCCGAAAAGGTCGGGCTTTTCGAACGAAAGGTTTGCAAAGATACAGATTTCTAGTTAGATAGTTTTGATAGCCCCGATAAAAATGTGTAACTTCGCATCTTAAATAAGCATAGAGAAGTATGAAACTTCATTTTCTAGGAACTGGAACTTCCATTGGTGTCCCACAAATGGGGTGCTCCTGTAGCGTTTGTTGCTCAGAGGATGCCCGAGACAAACGATTGCGCTGTTCGGCATTGATCGAAACAGACGACCAACGACTGATTCTCATAGATTGTGGACCAGATTTTCGGGGGCAGATGCTGCGATTTATGGCAGAACATCCTTACACGGAAGGCACTTCTATTCCCTATTCTGTGCGCAAAATGAATGAAATGAGCGATGAACAAGCGCGCAAATTGGGACTCCACGAAGCACCACGGTTTGACTATGCCATGCCGCGCATTGAAGCCGTGCTGCTCACCCACGAGCATTTCGATCATGTGGCGGGACTCGATGATTTGCGCCCTTTTAGCTATTTTCATCCCATCGATGTTTGGGCAGAACCGAATGTGGCTGCACCCATCATCAGCCATATGGGCTATGTGTTTGGTGATAAGCATTATCCCGGTGCTCCTAAACTCACCATGAATCATTTGGATGTGAACACCCCCATCACCATTGGCGAGAATGAAATAGTGCCCATCCGTGTGTTTCATGGCAAACTCCCGATTCTCGGTTTTCGCATCGGTGCTCTGGCTTATCTCACCGATATGTCGCAATTGGGCGAAGCACAAATGGAAAAACTCGCTGGGGTGAAAACCCTAGTGGTGAGTGCGCTGCGCCACGAACCTCATGCCACGCATCAGACCATAGATGAGGCCATTGCTTTCGGTCGGGCAGTGGGAGCTCAGCACACTTATTTCATCCATATGTGCCACACTGCAGGGCGACAAGCCGACATGGACAAACAGTTGCCTGAAGGTTTTCGTTTTGCCTATGATGGTTTGACGATTGAGTGCTAAACCCAATTCGGACATTAGAACGTTAGACCGCAGCTCGTTGACCGATTTGGACTAAACCCTCGGCAATTCTGCACTGCGAGTTGGTTATTCCACGCAAATATCGTAATTTTGCAGACAAATGAAAGAATAAAATTATGGCAACTCCCAAAATTATGCTCACTGGCGACCGTCCCACAGGTCGTCTTCATATAGGTCACTATGTGGGTTCGCTCCGTCGTCGTGTGGAACTCCAAAATCAAGGTGATTTCGACAAAATGTTTGTTTTCATTGCCGATGCTCAAGCCTTGACCGACAACACAGACAACCCCGAAAAGGTGCGCCAAAACGTGGTTGAAGTGGCACTCGATTACCTCGCTTGTGGTCTAGATCCTGAGAAAGTCACCATTTTCATCCAAAGTCAAATCCCTGAACTTTGCGAACTGGCGTTCTATTTTCAAAACCTAGTCACGGTGAGTCGTTTGCAGCGCAATCCCACGGTGAAAACAGAAATTGGTATGCGCGGATTTGAAGGAAGCATCCCTGTGGGCTTCTTCACTTATCCCATCTCTCAAGCTGCCGACATTGCAGCTTTCCGCGCTAATGTGGTGCCAGTAGGTGAGGATCAACGTCCGATGATTGAACAAGCCACCGAAATTGTGCGCCGTTTCAATCATATTTATGGAGATACGCTGGTAGAACCCAATATTATGCTCCCAGACAATCAGGCTTGTATGCGTCTTCCAGGCATTGATGGTAAGGCAAAAATGTCAAAGTCTTTGGGCAACTGCATCTACCTCTCTGAGACTGCTGACGAAATGGCGAAGAAGGTGAAGGTGATGTACACAGACCCCACTCACCTCTCGGTGAACGATCCGGGACACGTGGAAGGAAACACGGTTTTCACCTATCTCGATGCGTTCTGCCGTGATGAACACTTCGGACTTTATTTCCCCGATTATGCTAATCTCGATGAGATGAAAGCGCATTATATGCGTGGCGGACTTGGCGATGTGAAGTGCAAGAAATTCTTGGAAAAGGTGCTCAATGAAACGCTTGAACCCATCCGCGCTCGCCGTCTTGAGTTCCAAAAAGACATTCCAGCTATCTACGATATGCTTCGTCGTGGTTGCGAAGACGCTCGTGCCGTGGCAGCAGACACTTTGGCGGATGTGCGCCGCGCTATGAAAATCAACTACTTCGATGACGAAGCCTTGATTGCGGAACAAGCAAAGCGTTTTGCACAAGACTAATCTTGTGGCAATAGCCGGAAAATAATAAGGTATTTGTGAAAAATGCGCAGATTTTTTGGCTGTGCGAAGAAAAAGTGCTAACTTTGCACCTCGAATGGCCTAAGTTATCATTTGATGACTGAGCCGTTGCTCACGAATAATAATAATATCGATATAAAACAACAATGAAAAGAACGTTCCAACCCCACAATCGCAAGCGAAACAACAAGCATGGTTTTCGCCAGCGTATGGCGACTGCTAACGGTCGTCGTGTTTTGGCTTCTCGTCGCGCTAAAGGCCGCAAGAAGCTCACTGTATCTGACGAAGTACACGGTAAGAAGTAAACCTTCTACCTTATTTTGAAGATTGAACCTATTAAGAGTAGCTCGCAAGAGTTGCTCTTTTTTTGTTGTGAAGAATCTGACTTTTTGGGGTAGATGCGGAGCTGTTCTTCTTTTGGATAAATGCAAAATAGGATTGTGTGATCGTTTGCACATCATCGCTTCGATAATCTGAAAATGGTCTTTCTTTCTTGAAGGGATATTTTGTATATTGGAGATATTACTGTAACTTTGCAGTATTATGACCGTCAAAGAATTTTACCAAAGAATAACCGGGCGATATTTATGGGGCAATCTCCTAGCGATGCTCCTCACGCTTGTGGTGGTCATCGTGGGAGTGTTCGTCTTCCTCAATTTCTACACGCATCACGGCGAAACCATTGCTGTGCCTAATTTGCGCGGGCAACGCACTGAGGTAGCGATGCGTAAACTAGAGGCTTTAGGAATGCGAGGTGAAGTGGTGGACACGGGCTATAATCCGCGAGAATTGGCCGATGTTATCCTCGATCAAGATTTGGAACCAGGATATCAAGTCAAAGTGAACCGCTTGATTCGTCTCACGGTGAATGCCGCTTCGCCACGTCCCGTAACGCTTCCCGATATAGCCGACAATTGCTCTTTGCGCGAAGCTAAAATGCGACTCGAAATCCTCGGCTTTCGTTTGACTCCCATTCGTCGCATCCGTGGCGACCTCGATTGGGTTTATGCCGTTGAGGCGAGAGGAAAAGAAGTGCGCAAGGGGGACAAACTTAATGTTAATATCCCCCTTACCTTGGTGGTGGGAGATGGTGCCGAAGACGAAGTGTTCAATGGCAACGATTCGCTCGATAGACTCTATTTCTCACGCGACACCACCTCAATATCTACAATAGAAGAGTAGGGCGAGGGGGTTGCAGCTTTCTCTCTGATTCTTCTAGATGTTCTAGCTCTTCTAGATGTTCTAGTTTTTCTAGAAGTTCTAGCTTTTCTAGATGTTCTAGTTCTTCTAGTATTCCCTTTTGAAACCTATAGATATGACGCAAAATATGAGTTTTGAAGAAGAACTTGATTTCGATGACCTCGAAATGTCTGAACCTTCTCAAGAGTCGGTGGAAATCACCGCTACTTCTGGAGAAGGCGAACTCTATGAGCATTATCGAGTTGTAGCCGACAAAGGTCAGCAACTTCTGCGCGTAGACAAGTTTCTCATCAATCTTATGCACGACACTTCGCGCAATCGCATCCAAGCTGCAGCAGAAGCCGGATGCATCCACGTCAATGGTCGTGCCGTCAAGAGCAACTACCGCGTCAAACCCAATGATGTGGTGACACTGATGCTCAATCGACCGAAGTTCGATAGCAGCATCAAACCCGAGGATATCCCCCTCGACATTGTCTATGAAGACGAGCAACTCATCGTCATCAACAAACCTGCGGGATTAGTGGTGCATCCTGGGTGCGGCAATTATAGTGGCACTTTGGTCAATGCCTTGGCTTGGCATCTTCGCGACAATCCCAACTACGATCCCAATGATCCCACGGTAGGATTGGTGCATCGCATCGATAAAGACACAAGCGGACTGTTGGTGGTGGCGAAAACTCCCGAAGCAAAAACGCATCTTTGTGCGCAATTTTTCCACAAAACCACGCGTCGCAAATATCGCGCTTTGGTGTGGGGAAATGTCCAAGCCGATGAAGGACGCATCGAAGGAAACATCGGTCGTCATCCCAAAGATCGTATGCAAATGGCAGTCTTTCCCGTAGATAGCGGAATTGGAAAACCAGCAGTCACTCACTATCGCGTGCTAGAACGCTTCGGCTACGTCACCCTCGTGGAGTGTGTTTTAGAAACAGGTCGCACCCATCAAATTCGTGCGCACATGAAACATATCGGTCATCCTCTCTTCGCTGACGAACGCTACGGTGGTCATCAAATTCTTTGGGGAACGAATAGCGGTACCTACAAAAGTTTCATTCACAACTGTATGAATCTCTGTCCGCGTCAAGTGTTGCACGCACTCACTCTCGGTTTTCAGCATCCGACCACAGGCGAAGAAATGGATTTCACCTCCTCTCTCGCTGAAGACATCGTGGCACTTCTCGACAAATGGCGCACTTATGTGGGAGGGTTGCAACAAACGCGCTAATCTTTCGTAGATTCAACTAACAATTTGAAGCTAATTCTAAGCGGTTCTCAACGATATATGCCATTGGTTGCATAGAAAACCATTAACTTTGCATAGAAAACTCTCCACCTTGCATTGAAAACTCTCCACTTTGCATAGAAAACCATCAGTCCTTTCTTTCCCAAACTCGCAACGCTAATTCTCTATATATCACAATGAAGAAGCACATCGCTATTATCGCTGGAGGCGACTCCTCCGAACACGACGTTTCGCTGCGCAGCGCAGCAGGCATCCTTTCTTTTATGGATGCAGAAAAATATGATTGCCACATCGTCGAACAACGTGGCAACGCAATGCACGTTCTCATCGAAGACCAAAAGATTCCTATGAATCTCCACGATTTCTCCTACATTCATCAAGACGAGCGTTGCACCTTCGACTTTGCTTACATCACCATCCACGGCACCCCCGGAGAAAACGGCATCCTCCAAGGATATTTTGATCTCATCGGTATGCCTTACAGCACCAGCGGAGTATTGGTAGAAGCCTTGACTTTCAATAAGTTTGCGCTCAACAACTTTCTCCGCTCTCTCCCTCAGCTCCATGTGAGCGACAGTCTGATGGTGCGTCGCGGCATGGAATTTCCCACCGCCGCAGAAGTCGTGGAACGCGTCGGACTTCCTTGTTTCATCAAACCCAATGCTGGAGGAAGTTCGTTCGGTGTCACCAAGGTCAAGACAGAAGCCGAAGTGCTTCCAGCCATTGAAAAAGCTATGAACGAGAGCGACGAAGTGATGATAGAGCGTTTGCTCGTCGGCACAGAAATCACCTGCGGATGCTTCCGTCGCAAGAATGGTGAAGTCGTCACCTTCCCCATCACCGAAGTAGTGGTGAAAGGAGTAGAATTCTTCGACTACGAAGCCAAATACGAAGGAAAAAGTGATGAAATCACACCTGCGCGCATCGCTCCCGAGACAGCAGAGCGCGTCAGTGAAATGACGAAATACATCTATCGTCAGCTCGACTGCTACGGCATCATTCGCATTGACTACATCCTCTCCGGAGAAAAGGGAAAAGAGCAAATCAATCTTCTCGAAATCAACACCACACCCGGCATGACGCCTGCTTCCTTCATTCCCCAACAAGTGCGTGCATCTCAATTCGAAATAGCCGATGTGTTGTCTGAAATCATCGAAGGAAAATTCGCTTAATCGCAAGAAATACATTATGCAACACATTCCCTCTGAATTCGACGACATCCGTTCGCGCACCGATGCCGAGATTCGCCCCAGTTTCAAAGCCCTTCTTCACGATAGGCTCTTCATGCGCGTGCTCCGCGGATTCGTACCCTGGTTGCCCGTTAGTTGGATTCGCGCCTTTTTGCAAATCACTTTCATCGGAGTCAACACCGCTTTAGGATTTCAGAAGAGATATATGCTCCGCGCCATGCACCTTCTGATGTGGCGCACCACAAAAGGGGTGAAATTAGATCACAGTGCTTTGCGCGAAAAACGAGCAGGATACACCTACATCTCCAACCACCGTGACATCGTGTTAGATGTCGCCATGCTCGACGTAATACTCATCGACAACGGTTTCCCAAACACCGCACAAATCGCCATCGGTGACAATCTGCTCATCCATCCTTGGATAGAACAATTTGTGCGCATGAACAAAGCCTTCCTCGTGCGCCGTTCGGTCGGAGCACGACAGTTGCTCGAAGCCAGCAAACACATGAGTCGCTACATGCACTACGTCATTGGTACGCGCGAAGACAACATTTGGATTGCTCAACGTGAAGGAAGAGCCAAAGACTCCAACGACCGCACACAGCCCTCCGTCTTGCGCATGATGACCCTCGGAGGAGAAGGCAATCACTATGAGAATCTCCGCCATATGCAACTCGTTCCGCTCACCATCTCTTATGAGTATGATCCTTGCGACTACCTCAAAGCCAAAGAGTTCCAGCAAAAGCGCGATGATGCTTCATTCAAAAAGTCTAAGCAAGACGACCTCGACAACATGCGTGTCGGCATTTTAGGGAAGAAAGGACGCGTGCTCTATCGCACTGCCGACTGCATCAACACATGGTTAGACGACTACAAGCACCTCCCCGCTAAAGAATTCTTCGAAGCCGTAGCAGCACGCATCGACCGCGACATCCATGCCGGCTACGAAATCTATCCTAACAACTACATCGCAGCCGATTTGCTCGAAGGCGGTCAACGCTTTGCAAGTCACTACACAACCAAAGACCTCGCCACATTTGAGAAATATCTCCAGAGTCGGCTCGAGCTCATTGAGTTGCCCAACAAAGACGAAGCCTATTTGAGAGAAAGGATGCTCACCATGTATGCCAACCCCCTCTACAACTATCTCAAGGCTCACGAAGAATAGCCCTCTTCTTCTGCTGTTCCCCCATCTTATAGTTTATGCTTTCTTCCACTCTCAAGCACCTCTTCATTCGTCTCATCCTCCTCATCTTGTGGAGTGGAGGAATGCTGCTACTCATCCAGTGCAATAAAGATGAAGCACCGCTCGAATCCTATCGTTCCGAGTTGTTGATGGTCCACACCACCTCCCACGGCGACATCGACAAATTGCTCACCGATGAAGGACAAGTCTTGCTGCCCACCAATGCCCTACGCGGAGTGCGTCCCGATACCACCTATCGCGCGTTGGCCACTTTCCGATACGTCAACGACAGCAAGCGAGTTGAACTGCGCCAAGTAGTGCTGATTCCCACTGCATTCCCTATCAGCATCAAAGAGGAAGCCATGCGCACAGCACCCATCCAACTCCTCTCGTTGTGGAAAACTCCCAACTACATCAATCTGCGCTTCGGCATCCCCAAGAGTTTCAAAGGAAACCACATCATAGGCTGGTCATTTCGCGGAATAAGTTCAACGCACAACGGCCATCGCAAATTGCACTTGCAACTCTATCATGATGCCCACGCCGACCGCAACGACTATTTCGAGGAAACCTATCTGTCTTGCCCCATCCAGCAATTCTCTCAGTGGCTCGCCCCCGGAGTGGATAGCATTGCGCTCAACATCAACACCGTGAAAGGGCAATACCAAGCCGTCTTCCCCTACTAACACCAGTCCAGTTTCTATCTGCGATTTCCTCACGCGGCTTAGCTGCAACCCATCTCTATGCGCAAGTCGTGATGTTTCGTCTTCTCAATAAACACCTTTCAAAACACTTCAACGTATGCTCCTATCACCAGAAAACATACAACAACAAACTCGAGCTTTGTGGGAAAATACCCATCCCGAACTCACGGCCGATTTTCTCGACCTCTATTTCCAACGTCGCTATGCCGACGAACGAAATGTCACTGTGCGCCATGATGCACAAGTGAAGGCCGCTGTGCAAGTCCTCCCTTTCAAATTCCTTTTCGGAGGAAAAGCCCTCCCTGTGGGAGTGTTCAACGGACTCTGTGCCGAAAGTGGTGCAAACCATGAGAAGAACATCGCGCAAGTGGTGCGTCAAGCCCACCGCAAAATGTATGAAGAAGGACAATTGTTGAGTTTCCTCATCCCCGAAGACGAAAAGCAGCGCAAAGCCTTTGAAAAGGAGCAAATGGGCAGTTTCTGGACAGCCACACACCGTCTGCTCGTACCCTTTGAAACACCCGAAGACTATCGCCCCGATTTGAATCTCAACATCATGCCCGAAAACACGTGGGGGCGCGAGTTGTGGACTTTCTATAACACTTTTGGAGGACGTCACGATTACGAAATCCGCCACGATCGTGATAGTTTTGAAACTGCTGTTACGTGGCATTTGCAACAAGGCGGTCAACTCTTTGTGGCGCGTCGCCGTGGAAAAATTGTAGGTTTTTGTTTGGTATGCAAACAACCTCGCATTCTCAAAAGCGGAAAGCCCTCCAAGAAAGACTCCTATGGACACATCCGTTTCATGCTCACCACAGACCCCAACGTGGTCTATCATTTCCGTCGTCGCATCGGGGAACTCTTTGAAGTAGAGGACG
>ENA-OWLU01000020-OWLU01000020.1-metagenome-genome-assembly--contig:-NODE-20-length-11177-cov-4.178745_pt1 | contig 11177 bp, 7 predicted proteins | sample MGYA00245356_ERZ651118 | MGnify/ENA primary metagenome ERZ651118 (study PRJEB26857, sample SAMEA4031764) | metagenome | biome: human; feature: oral; material: saliva | place: Philippines | collected 2014 | study... | reverse complement strand
TGTGCTCTTCCGATCTTTTCTCAATCTTACAAGGCTCATTGGATAGTGCAATCAAGCGTTTTGACACATTGCAATCTTATCCACGAATCATGAAGTTGCTAGGATTCAGCACGGAAGACGTTGCAAAGAGTACTAAGCAACTATCAGACGGGATTGACGGATTGCCAACCCGACTTGATGAGGTGGTGGCTACAAGTAAGCAGTTGACCACAATCACAAAAGATATCGGATACAGTACCAAACTGACACTTGCTTTGAACAATGCGTTCCTTGCAAGTGGTTCATCGGCGGAAGATGCAAGCCGTGGATTGGTGCAATTCCAACAAATGCTTTCAAGTGGTAAGGTTGATATGCAATCATGGAAGACACTTCAAGAAACCATGCCAATTGCATTGGCAAAGACGGCGGAAGCGTTCGGATTCACGGGGGCTAGTGCGAAAACTCAGTTCTACGGTGCGTTACAACGTGGAGAAATCACCTTTGACCAATTCGGGCGTAAACTGATTGAATTGAACAAGGGAGTTGGGGGCTTTGCGGAACTAGCAAAAGAAAGTTCAAGAGGGATTGGAACTTCAATGAAAAACCTTGCAAACTCTAGTATCAAAGGACTTGCAAGCATGATTGAGGCTTTTGATTCATTCATAAAGGCTTTGACTGGAAAGAACATTGACCAACACATTGACAGCTTGAAGAACGTTATCAACGGGGGATTCAATACAATCAATTCAGTTATCAAAGCAGGGATTCCAATTGCTCAGGCTATTGGTCAAGGATTTTACTTCATCGGTGAAAAACTAGCCTTCTTGAAACCACTTCTTGAAGGGGTTGTTGCAACATTTATCCTATTGCTAGGTATTAAAGGTGTAACCCTTGCAATCGCTGGATTCTCAACGGCAGTTACATTCGCAACGGGAGTGGTCACGGCTTTTGCTGGTGCTATCAATGCCCTTGTAGGTCCAGTTGGTTGGATTGGTGCTGGTATGATTGCGCTAGGATTCGCATTAGTGAAGTTTGCAGAATCCATGGAATCTGAGAAAGTCAAAGAGTACAAACAAAAAATCTCAGGATTGAAGGAAGAAGCAAAAGCAACAGCAGAATCAATAGGAGAAACAAAAGACAAAGTAAGTGAACTCAACAAAGAAATGGAAAACGGAACTAAGCCAATTGAAAAATTGGCGGAAGAAACCTTTGCCCTTGCAAGTAAAACAAATAGGTCTTCAGCGGAAACCGTGTTGCTCAAGAAGAACATTTCATCATTGAATCAACAAGTGGACGGATTGAATCTGAAATATGATAAAAATTCAAAATCCTTGAGCATGAACATTGACCAAGTGAAACAACGGATTCAGGCTAGTCAAGGGAATGAAAAATTGGTTCAGGTTGAAAAAGAACTTGCGAACGCCTATCAACAAACAATCAAGGTGAATCAAGAATTGCTTGATGCAGAAAGTAAGTACAAGGCTATCCAAGAAGATACTTCCATTTCAACATGGAAGAAGAAAGGGTTGTTGAAGGACTTACAAACAACGATTGACGAATTGAAGACGGCTCAAACGGAAGCGGTTGAAAATGAAACAGCCTTGAAAGAGATTCAAATGCAAAACGCCCAACAAGTGGCGGATGCGGTTGAAGCTGGTGCGAATAAGCAGATACTGACTTATGCAAGCCTTGATGAGGCACAACAAAAAGCCGTTGACGGATTACGTGAAAAGTATACAATGTTGCAAGAATCGGCTACAAATGCTTTTGAACGAATCAAACAAGATGCGGTTGTATCCGTTCAGGATATGCAAGCTAACATGGTTGCAAACACTCAGACGGTTGCAGAATTCGGTACTAATATTAAAGCCCTAACTGAACGTGGATTGAATCAAGGGTTGATTGACCAATTGAAAGAAGCTGGTCCAAAATCAGCGGAACAAGTGAAAGCCCTAGTAAGTGCAAGTGATACTGAGTTGCAAGGATTGAACGAGGCGTTCACTAAAGGTGGCGATGCAGCGAAAGAAGCATTGAGAAATATGTACAACCTACCGCCTGAAGAAACGACTGAAAAACTGATGAATCTAGTTACACAATCTAAAGAAACACTAACAACAGCAATTCAAAATGCAGGATTTGCGGAAGCTGGGAAACAGATTCCAGCAGGGGTTGTTGAAGGTATGACCAGCAGTTCTGAAGACGTGGTTGCACCAGCTCAAGCAATGGCAAGCAAGATTCCTGAAGCGTTCGGGGCGGAACTAGGGATTCAGTCACCTTCACGGGTTATGGCGGAACAAGGTCAATACGTTGTTCAAGGTGTTGTTCAAGGTATTACAGAAACTCAAGGTGAATTGGATTCAGCAATGCAAACCATGGGAGAATCCATGGTCAACAAGTTTGAAGAAACAAAAAGCCAATTGGAAAATAAAGCGGAACAACTTCCAAATATTTTCAGGAACATGTACGGCTCACTTACTTCAAGCGGTCAATACGCTATGGACGGGCTTGCTCAAGGTATGAACAACCGTATGAGTTACGTGATGAGCGTTGCTAGAAGTATTGCGGATTCAGTGAAGAGTACAATTAGAAGCGCACTTGATATTCATTCACCTTCAAGGGTGATGCGTGATGAAATAGGGAAATTCATTCCTTTAGGTATTGCGGTAGGTATGGATAGAAATGCGGATGCGGTTGAAAAATCAGCGTATCAATTAAGAGATAAACTGATGAACGTTGACTTCTCAGCGGATTCGCTATTGAGCAGGGGCAAACGTATGTTCAACAATGGATTGGATATCTTTGCAGGTAAACAAGCCTATGAAATGAATCTTGCTTACAGTGGCGGTGAAATTGTCGTTCCTGTGACTATCTCAGATAGAGAGGTTGCAAGGGTGGTAGCGCCAATCGTTCGGAACGAGAATCAACGAATCGAAAAAATTGAAAGATTGAAGAGGGGGGATAGATAGAATGTTCAGTATTAAGATTGACAATCAAGAAATTGGGGATATTGTCAAAGTGGTGAATGTTGAGCGTGGAAGTCTTCCAACTATCAAAAACAGAATCAAGGAGTATTCCATTGTTGACGGCGTACGCTTTCAAGGTCAATCATACGGAAGCCGTGAAATGAGAATCAGCTTTGTGGTCACTAGCGATATTGACGAAAAGCATGAAGCGTTGAAGAAAATCCTGAGCGCCAATAAGGTGTTCAATGTGATTTTCGGCGATTATCCAAACAGATATTGGAAGTGCATCATCAATGGTGGTGGCACGTTCGAGAAAAGAAGCGGTAAATATGCGACTGGTGAAATTGAATTGTTATCCTTGTATCCTTACTCATTCTCTACTGGTGAATCACTGGCACGGGTTGACGGGAACAAGTTGACCTTCACGAATGAGGGGACGGCAGACGCCTTTCCCCGTTTCGAGTTCGTGGCGGAAGATAACTATAAAATGTTCGGATTCGTGGATAAGAACGGCAATTCGGTTCAGTTCGGATATGAAAGAAACGAAAATCCGTTCATCAGAATCGGGCAAAAATTTGTTTACGATTCAGCAACTAATGAATGTTATGTGGATAATAAACGGAAGTATCTGAGTGAAGGAAAGCCGTTTTCAATTAAGAGTGGCGCTGTCACTGAGATTGCAACAAGTTTTTTCCCTCAGAATTCACCACCCGTTGTTAAAGGATATGTCAGGGGGGCGTTCTATTGATTACGTTTTACGATAGACAGTACAACGTGATTGCTCAAGCTACATTTGCTAGCTTGGGCGGTCTAGTTGCTTACGATGACGAATTTGAAAAAGACTTAGACACAGGATTGTCAACGTATACTTTCACGATTGACAAGATTGACAAAGATATTGAAAATGCAGGAATCGGTAACTATGTGAGGGCGGTTGATATCTCAGGAAAAAAATATTGGTTCGAGGTCATGGATACGACTGAAGACAATGACTTGAAGACGTTTGTTTGCATGGACGCTGGACTTGACCTGATAGGAGAATCCGTTTATCCGTATGATGCAGACACGGCATATCCTATCACGTTTTATCTTGACAAATTCATGCTTGACAGTGGTTGGGAAGTTGACCTTTCTGAAGTAGGAAACGTTCATAAAAGAAAACTCAAATACGAATCCTTTGAAACAGCAAGCAAACGAATCAGGCAGGTTGCAAGGGCGTTTGGATATGAAATTGAATATGATATCGTTGAGGAAAAAGGCGCACCTTCAAGAAAAGTAATCAGATTCAAACGTGCTATCGGTCAAGATAAAGAAGTACGGCTTGAGTACGGGCGTGAAATCTCAAAAATCAAGAAGACTTCTAGCATTCAAAAACTTGCAACGGCATTGCGTGCTAGAGGGGCAGAAGGATTGACACTTGACGGGTACAAGTATAATGACGGGCGCTATTGGGTAGGCGGTGACACGATTCATGACCTTCAAGAAGGCGCACGTTGGTCACGTCATAAAGACGTTTCAAAAGACGGCGGATATATCGTTGACACTTACGAATCCGAGGCGAAAACTAAAGAAACGCTATTTCAAGAAACGTTAAGACAATTGAAAAAACGTGCTTATCCTGAAATTGAATATGAAGTTGAGTTCACTGAACTTCCTGAAGAAGTTGAAATCGGTGATTGGGTGATTGTGGTTGACTATGACTATAAACCAGCATTGAAGATTCGTGCTAGGGTAACAAAAATAGTGAAAAGCCTATCTCAAGGCATCTATTCTGAAGGTAAGGTTGTAATCTCAAACATTGAGGTTCAAGAATCCTCAGTTGATGAAAAAATCAAACAGCTTGAACGATTCTTAAAAGAACAAACGTTCGACTTCAACAAAGTACCAATCACGATGAATATTGCATCATCTAATGGAACAGTATTCACTACTGAAGGAAAAACAACGCTCAAGGCTACAATCACAAAACTTGGGATTGATATTTCAGAAAAATATGAATTCAAGTGGATTCGTGATAGCAAGGATTCAGAAAAGGATTCTGAATACAATAAATTGCCTCATGGTGGAAACTCTTTAGAAGTAAGCACTTCAGACGTGAACTTTGAATCAACGTTCTATTGTGAAGCGTATCAAGACGGTGTGAAAGTCCTTACGGATTCAATCGTGTTGAAGAGTATCCTAATCAAGAAAAGCATCGGGGCTGTACCGCCTCAGAATCCACAATCGGGTGACTTATGGACGGATACTTCCAACCCTCAAAAAGAAGTGGTCAAGGTATTCACCAATAACGAATGGAAGCCCGTCATTTCTGATGCAACAGCGGATATTGAGAAAATCACAAAAGAGTGGGAAGCAAACAACCGTGACTATGCAGAAAGATTCACTGAACTAACACGGGAGATTGAAACAGTCAAAGAGTATGAAGCGAATACCCGTGACCTCACAGGGCGATTCGGTGATATGGAGAAAGCCTATAAACGAATCCTAGAACAAGAACGAGTGATTGAAGGGTTAGGACAAAGACAAAAAGCCCTTGAACTGAATCTTGAACAATCAAGTGCAATCCTGAAGGCGGTTGATAGATACTTTGATTTTAGCCGTGACGGGTTAGTGATTGGAAAGAACGGTGACGGTATGCAAATGAGGCTTGCAAATGACCGCCTTGAATTCATTGACGGTGGGAAACTGACCGCCTTCATGACTGGTCAAAAAGTTACGATTCTATCGGGGGTATTTTGGGAAAATATCACAATCGGGAATCATATTTTCGAGAAATTCGGGAACGAATTCACGTTCATATCCTATGCAGGGGAACAGAAATAGAAAGGGGGCTGGAACTTGGAAACAAAACAAATTGAAAGACGATTCTATTTTTACGGTTCAGATTATGTTGTTCTTATCCTGAGAGTGCGTGAAATTGATATTGATAAAATCAACAACACTTCAACGGTTGAGTGGGAATTGTGGTTGCAACGAGGCTCAACCTATGTTTACAATCTGAACGGTGACAGCCTTGCGACAGCGTGGTTTGACGGTGAGCAGATTCTTAAAAAATGGGTATCCTATGACTTGAGGAACGCTCAGTGGGTATCTTTTGGAAAAGGCACAAAGGTTATCCCTCACGATTCAGACGGTTCAAAAGCAATCACATTGTGGGCTGGATTGACAAACATTTCTGGACTTGGAACAATCCCTGAATTCAGCGGTTCGATGAATCTGACAAAGATTGACCGTGAATCACCCGTCAAACGAGTGACAGCATCACAATTGGGCGAATCCGTAACGGTTGAGATTGATAGAAAGGTTGAAACTTTCAAGCATCAAGTGTGGTACAGAATCAACGATTCAGAATGGTTTGACTTAGGAACAAACATTGCATACATGAAAGAGTTCATTCCTAGTATTGACCTTGCAAAACATATCCTTGCAAGTGATACGGGTTCACTTGATATATGCGTAAGAACGTTCAATCAGGATAATGTTCAGATTGGTTCGGATTCATACAGTTACGGGAATAAAATCAAAGTCCCTGACAGCATCGTTCCTACAATCCAATCATTCAACGTGGTTGAGAAAGAAGGGCGGATTCAACCCGTCTTACCTAGCAATGAATTCATCTATGATATCTCAAGAATCGGCGCTCAGATTATTGGTGCTCAGGGCGCATACGGTTCAACGATATCAGGATACAGAATCACGCTTGAAAATCAAGTGATTACTTCTTCAGAAGGTACGTTCACACGTCTTCCGATTGGTGAAAAAACAATCGTGGCGGAAGTCACTGACACTAGAGGAAGAAAAGCACGAATTGAAAAACCAATCAAGATTCACGATTATCAAAAACCTATAATCAGCGTATTCTTCCCTATCCGCTCAGGGAATAGGACTAATAAGAATGTAAAAGCACAAACAAGTGTTCGCACTTCACCAATCATGGTTAACGGAAGGAACGTGAACGAATACAGGATTCAAGTCAAGTATTCAAAACGTGGAAAAAACAACTGGATTTCATGTTTCACATCAACAGAATCCGTTGACAGATATGCAAAAGAAATTGACCTTGGAAGTGTGTACAACATTGATGAAGGATACGATTTCAAAATCATCGTTTCTGATAAATTCGGTGAAAATTCAGCGGATAGAACAATCGGAACTTCAGTGGTGCTTCTTGTTTTAGGGAAAAACAGGCTCAGTCTTGGGGGAGTTCCTGAAGATGATGAAACAGGATTCATCGTCAACATGACTTCAAAATTCAAGAACACGGTCAACTTCACTACTGGAAACGTGTTTTCTGAAGGCAAAAAAATTCAATTGTATGAGTTGACGGATAAAAACGGATATATCAATCAAGCACTAGATAAAGATGCTAATACAATGTATGAATCGGGAGTATATTACCTAGAAAGCGGAAAGAACGTTCCTTCAGCGTTTGGATTCTTGGAAGTATATATCAACAATGGATTCTCAGGAAAACGGGGATTTCAAAGATTCATAACCTCAAACGGTTCAGCGGTATATTTTAGAGTTTGCGAAAAAAATCGTTGGGGTGCTTGGAAAACTCAAGACAATTATTTGAATGAGCAATGGACTACTGTTTCACCTCAAAACGGCTGGTTGCATTATCCTGATTATGGATATTGTCAATTTTCACGAAAAGATGATACAGTATACTTGCGTGGTAGTTTAAAAGGCGGGAAAGAAGATTACAACACAACGTTGTTCACACTTCCTGAAGGTTGCAGACCTTCTCAAGGAATGTTTGTAGCAGGCTTGAATAACGATTATGGAAATGCGGTTGTATTCATAAGCTCTGCTGGAAATGTTTCAGCAAGGTCAGGAATCACTAAAAACTGGATAACATTTGACAATGTATCCTTCAAAATTTAAAAGGGGGTTAGTGTATGGAACTTGCTCAAATCAAAGAGAAAAAACTCAAGTTGGAATCTGAGATTGAAGAACTTGAGTTGAAAGAAAAAGAACTGGAAAAAGAAAAAGGACTTCTTACGGCGGAAGTCAATTCAAAGAACGCAAGCATTTCAAAGATTCAGGAAACTAAAACTAATAAATATGAAGACCTGAAAAAGTTTGAAATCGCCTTGGGAGTTCTTGAATCATAGTGCATCATCAAGGAGATATTGAACTTGCTATGCTTTTTGAATATTTCAAGGCTATGACACATAGTATATACATTCAGATTCTATTTGTTATCATCGTGCTTGACGTTATCACAGGAACGATGAAAGCCGTTAAATATAGAATCATAGACAGCAAGACAGGTTTGAACGGGTTAGTCAGACACATTCTAATCTTTTTCACGGCGTTCACCTTTGGGGCGTTTTGTCGTGCTTTAGGATATAGAAGCATCGGGGTTGCGGTGGTGACTTACTTTATTTTAAATTATGTAATCAGTTTGATTGAAAATTGGCAGGCACTTGACCTTCCAATACCTGAATTCATAGAACCGTATATCAACCAATATAGAAAAGAACACATCAAGAAAATCGAAAAGATGCTTGAGGAAAGAGAAAGAAAAGAGGATAAAAAATGAATTTGAACTTAAATGGCGTAATCGCTACATTTATCACGGCACTCATCGGGATTCTAGTCACTTACATCAAGAACATGATTGTTGAGCGCACTCAACTATTGAAGACGAAAACGACTGAACAACAATGGTTGACAATCCTGACAATCGCAAAAACAGTAGTGGCAGGGGTTGAGCAAGTCGCATCAATCAATGGAATCCGTGGTGAAGAAAAAATGAAAGAGGCGTTGAACGTGTTTGACGGCTTACTAAAAGAAAGCGGATTGGAATTGAACGATGAGAACAAACGTTCGATTCTTGAAAGTATCGTGAAAAATATGAACGATGCTAAAAATGAAATCAAATAGCAATGACTTACGAAACACCAAACAATCAATAATAATCAACGGGGGAACTTTCCCGAGTTCCCCTCATGATTAAAAAAGGGGGTAGAGTATGGATAAAATCATTAAAAAGCATTTAACAATATCACCAGTAAATAGAATTGTTGAACGGCTAGATATTGAAGTATATAGCAAGGATAAAGGCACGGTCGTATTTAAATTCACAGCGGATGAGTTGACGGCTCAGAAAGTCATTTTCTTGTTTTATTTCAAAGATACAAAGCGATATAAAACGGTAGAGGCTACAATCGAGGGAAACAATATTACAGTTCCTTTTGATAGTTCACTAATAACTACTGATGAACAGGCTGTTTGTTACGTGTACTTTGAAAAGGTTGAGAAATCAACAGACGTTTATTCATTCACTTTTAATGTAAGAGTAAGCGCTATTGATAGAGCGAATGAAACGCCTCTAATCGAACGAAAAACAGGTCGCATCATAGATATTGATAACATCGTAACTAAACAAGAACTTGACGAGCTTTTTGCCAAAATCAAGGCGCAGGGCGGAACGTATGATGACAGCAGTTTACGTTCAGAGTTAAGTAACAAGGCAGACCGTAGCGAAATTGAACGAATTTCAGGTCAAATCTCAATTTTAGAACGAAAGACGGATAAAGACACCGTTTATGACGATAGCGCCTTAAAGAATCGTGTATCGGCTTTAGAAAGCAAACCTGAGATTGATGCTAGTTTACTGGTTACAAAACAAGAACTTGAAAGTAAGCACTACTTAACACAACACCAACCGTTAACCGAGTATGCAAAAAAATCTGAACTACCACAACCATACAACGATACAGAATTGAAAAGTCGTGTGGAACGTTTAGAAAGCAAGCCTAATATTGATACAAGTTCACTCGTAACTAAACAAGAACTTGAAAACAAAGGTTATTTAACGCAACACCAATCATTGACGGAATACGCAAAGAAATCTGAATTACCTCAACCGTACAACGATACGGAACTAAAGAGCCGAGTTTCACGATTAGAAAGCAAACCCGAGATTGATACTAGAAACTTTGCTACAAAACAAGAATTGCAAAACATCAAATTGACGCCTGGGCAAAAAGGGGATAAAGGAGATGACGGGGTAGGAATACCTCAAAAATTAAGTATTTCAGGAAACGTTGTTACATTGTCAGACGGTGGGGGCAGTATCACTTTGCCTACTACTGGCGGAACGGTAGCGCCTGCAAACGAGTATGAAATTCACGGAACAGGAATGCCAAACGGAAGAGTAATAGCGCCCGTTGGAACAACTTATGTGGATACTGCTGTAACAAACGGTGCTTTGAAATGGATAAAACGTAGAGGAAACCATAATGACGGCTGGGAAGTGCTTACTGGGGATACTGGTTGGAGAAATCTGAGCATCGTTTCAAAACTAGGTGGCTCATATTTAAAGGTACGGCGCAAGAACGATACAGTAACTTATCAATTCGGTGGGCTTTCTTGGGGTTGGTTCGGGATTGTCCGCCGTAATGGTCCCGGGTACAGTATCCAGCCGTCTGACCGTGAAAGGAATGTGTTTATTCTAGGGTTAGGTGGTATTCCCGTTGGTTTTCGTTCTGAATCATCATTGATTGGCGGAATATACAACGATAAGGGTACACCATACGGCACTTGGTATTTGGGAGGCGCAGGCGATAGCAACATGTTACGTTTTCAATTTACTGACCCCGTGCCGACTGACCGTGATATTGGCGATATTCGTGTAAGTTCTATTTCTTACCTCACGAGTGAGCCGTGGCCTACAACGTTACCGTAACTAATAACAAAATAAAAAGAAAAGAGGAACAAACATGGTAGAAATTATTAACAAAGATATTTTTCAAGGGATTGCAGGGGCACGTCCAACTGAAGCACCAAAATACTTCATTCTTCACAATGATGCAGGAAGCATGAGTGCTAAAGATTACATTGGCTGGTTGCAAAGTCGTTATGATAACGGTCAAGCAGAATTGGGATTCGCTCATTATTACATTGACAGAAATACAATCGTGCGTGTAGAAAATACTTACAACGGCTCATGGTCAACAGCTAACTATGACGGGAACATGAATTCGATTGGATATGAAGTTTGTCAACAATTCTCAGCAAATGATGTTGATTTTAGAGAAAATGAAGAAATGTGTTTACGTCAAATGGCAGAAGATATGAAGTTCTATGGCGTTGAGCCTAATTATGACACAATCAAGTTACACAATGAATTCAGCGCTACAAGCTGTCCTAAACGTACACTTGAATTACACGGGAACTCTAATGACAGCGTTAGAGATTTTATTATCCGTAAAATCAAACACT
>ENA-OWLU01000019-OWLU01000019.1-metagenome-genome-assembly--contig:-NODE-19-length-11213-cov-4.912260_pt1 | contig 11213 bp, 7 predicted proteins | sample MGYA00245356_ERZ651118 | MGnify/ENA primary metagenome ERZ651118 (study PRJEB26857, sample SAMEA4031764) | metagenome | biome: human; feature: oral; material: saliva | place: Philippines | collected 2014 | study... | reverse complement strand
GCCTTGCACATTAGCCTTGACGCCACCGATGCCAGTGATGGTGGAAAGACTACTGCGAACAAGTTTGAAATTCTTGATGCAGAAAATCTTATTACCCGCCATATTAGCTACAATACCCAGTGCCACATCAGTGTCTTGGGTAAGCACAAATTGAAGGTTATTTTCGAAACCATTGTGACCAGGTTGAAGTGGTGTGCTTGCCAAAGCTTCTGCGAGCTTGTTGGAGTCGGGCAACTTGTCGCCTAATGCTGCAACGAGGAAGCAGTTTGCGCTTTCGCCATGCTGACCAAAGGTGGTGGTGAGAGTATAAGCACCAGCTTCGAGATGAACCACTTGGTAAACCTTGTGATCTTTGAGGTTGGGGAATTTGTCCCATCCAGAAGTCACAGTGAATTCGCCGCTCTTACCGTAGTCATAGTGTGCTCCAGCAGTGATGTTGCCTTCCTTGACCGTGTTTTCTACCAACCAATCTTTGAGTTGATACCAGCGACCACTCTGAGTGTTGTTGACTTGAGTGTTGGTATGTGCAAAGTACGCATGATTGTTTTTGAGTACATTGGAAACATCCTCAGTGGTGTTTTCGAAGTTCAAACTGAAAACTCCGCGAGAAAGTCCCCAAGCATCACCTTCAGGGCCGAAGTTGTGACGAACACCAGTGTAACCATTGCCCGTACGGTCAATAACGTCACCAGAGTTTTGGTTGAAATCGTAGTAGACTTTCAACTTGTCTTCTTCTTTGGCTTTGGTGAGCAAGTCACCTTCAAGAGGCACGTTGGCATATTTCTGAACAGCTGCAGGCGTAAGGACTTTATCCCAGATGCGGAATTCGTCGATTTGCCCACTCATGTCGGCAGATTCATTACCCAGAGTGAAGCGAGCGAGATTAGGCATCGAACCTGCTGAGATGTTGCCAGTGCTTGGCACTAATTCACCATCAACATAGACTTTGATATTGCCACCGTTGCTCACAGAGACTGCATAGTGGTGCCATTCTCCAGACTTCACCACGCCTTCTCCCGTAGAGACTTTACTTCCTTTCTTGTGGATTTGCAAACTTCCACGATAGTCGGTTTTAATTTGGAAAGTGCCATCGATGTCACCAATACCGCAGCAGAAGTCGGAGAGTTTAGAAGGATTCATCCACCAGTCGATGGTGAAGTTCTTCGTATCTTTGGTGATGGGTTGCTGACTCAACACTACGTTTGCGCCTGCATGATTGAAGGATAAACCGCTCTTTGAGTCGGCATTAACAACGGTCAGACCGCGTTTGAGTGAAACTTCGTTCATACCCATTTCGTTGCGTGCCTTGAGGGTCACATCATAGACACCAGGTTGTGCCACCTTGAAATTAAGGGTATTGTCTTTTTGATCTTTGATAGCCACATGCTTAGAAAGAACATTCTTTCCGCTATTGAACACCCATTCGAGGTTGGTGGGATGATATTTACACTCATTGGTCATCACTCCATTCTGTCCTTTCAGCACAAATGCGTCTTGGATGTTGAAGGCTGCTTCGGGAGCCACATTCACCACCTTCACGATTTGTTTGGTTGCCTTCTTCTCACCAGTGGGAGAGGTGACGGTGAGGGTGACTTCGTGCTGTCCGGGTTGATCGTAAGCCGTTGCAGCACAGATGGCATTAGAGTTAGCCACGACGCCTCCTGGCATTGTCCAGGCATATTGATAACCAGCGACAGGTTGCACGGGATTGAAGCTAACACGCTGACCAGCTGCCACTTCCTTGAGAGATGCCACGAAATCTGCATTGCAAGGTGCTCCTTCAGTGACAGTGACTTTGTGTTCCACCAATTTGTGTTTGTCGTTATCACCTTTGACGAGAAGCGTCACAACATAATTTCCAGGCTTAGCGAATACGGCAGTTAGTTCATTACCAGAGTAGTTGCTGACGTTGGCATCTGGAGCATTCCATACTAGAGCCTTCGTGTGGTCGGGGTAGACGGCAGTAAAGGTGATGGGTTGTCCAGCTTGTACCGTTCTGCCCCCCTTGATGCTAGAATTGAGGCTAGTGAAAAGGTTACCAGCAGGAGTAGTGAGTTTTTGGTCAGATTCTACTTGTTTGTAGTTAGCCCCCGTTAGCGGTGCATGGTGTCCACCCACACAATCGCGCAGATAGGGTTTGCCATCGATGGTGATGATGTCGCCTTTGTAGTAAGCAATCAGACCTGCAGGGAGGAGTTCTCCGCTGAAATCATAGAGCTGAGCGTCTTGTATTTCTCTGTCGGTGCGTACTTTGTTCCAAATGCGAATTTCATCATAAACTGCATCTTGACCATTGTCGCCTGACCAGAAATTCAGATTTCCAAAGCCACCTAAACCTTTATAGTTGCTACCTCCTGCATTATATACGCTATTCTTTTTATCTACATAAACGCGGAAGGAATTGTTTTTGACCACCATAGCAATGTGTGACCATTTGTCTACGTGGAGCGCGCCAGAAGCATTGACACGATCACTGCCTTCTGCATTCCAACCTGCACTGAAGGTGCCGTCGGCATTGGCGTGACACATAAAGGTGCCCCATCGGCCGGCTTGTTGATTCCAGTTGACGAGAGAGTGTGGTTTCATCCAAAATTCGATAGTACACTCGGGATAAGTATCCTTGAAGATATCAGGAATTGTGAAACCTGTCTTCTTGAAATCTACTGCTACATTCTTTTCTTGGCGAGCCACAGAAGAGATGGCAGAAATCATAGAAGTTTCATGGCCGCCTTCGTAAACAGCAGTCACGCCATAGCTACCTGCATCGGTGACAGGATAAGAGAGTTCTTGAGTGGTGCCACGAAGGGTACCGTTTACAAATACTTTGTATTCTTTAATCTTGTGACCACTGGATTGAGGTGCAGACCAAGTGAATTTGCCATTGCTGATGGCAGCATTGGTGGGAGCAAAGAATTGTTCGCCATAGACAATGGTGCTATAAGTGGCAATGGTGCCTTTCTTGATGTCTACACTTCCATCTTCAGCCTTACTTTCCAATTTGAAAGGTGTTTCGATGCCGCCTTGGTCAAATTCGTAGTCGAGGATGCTCGCATTATAGAGATGTCCTGAACCTTTGGCTCTGCTAGCAATGCCAGATTTTGTTTTGCTGTTGATGATGAAGAAGTACTTCAAAGGACGTGAACGGTCGAAACCTGCGCTCAAATCGGTGAGGTCGTAACCAAACTCCATCGGTTCGGTGTGCAACTTACCGTCTGCCCAACGTCCCAACATGGGTATTTCGGGCAATTCCTTTTGGTCATCCTTTCCTGTGCCGGTGTCACCTCCGCGACCATCACCCGCCCAGCGGAAGTGGTGGAGGTCGATGATGGCATCGGGACGAGTGGCATTGAGATTGGCAGAAACACCGACTTGCAAGAGAAGCTCAGAACGACGAGAATAGTCCATCTTCACCTTGATGGTGCGGAAAGGACGATAGTCTTTGCGCACGTGGTAGATTTCGGGTTCCCAAAAACCACCGCTTTGACGGCGCACTCCCTTAGAGTCTGCTTTAGCATGGGCAGGGAAAGCATAAGCGTAGGGGCAATAAATGAGACCATTGTTTGACCAAAGTCCCCATGAGTTGGCAATAATCCAAGCACCTACTTCGTCTTTGTCTTTCTCACCTGCTTTTCCGTTGCCATCGAGGTCGAACTCGATGCGATCGTCATAACCCACGAGCGTGAGTGCGTGATTGACCACATCTCCCCAGTATTTCACATAGTTCATACCCACTACACCAGCGGCTTGGTTGGCAGGTGTGTTAGGGATGCCATTTTGTATCACAGAAGCTGCAACGCCAATACCAGCAATGCCACCAGCCTTGAAGTCGGTGTCGCCATTGTGGTTCCACAACCAGTTTTTCATTTGCTCGCGGCCTTCCTCCGTTCCCAAGTTATTAGGAATGTGAGCAGGCTGATACATACGGTTGTGCATGGCTTCAAACCATTTGTCGTAACCAGTCATCCAACCGAAGTCCTTGTCGGTTTCTTCTCTATAACCAAATAGAGCAGAGTTCATGCGTCCTCCATAGGTTTTGGCAGAAGGTACACCCACGTATTGCACAAATTGGTCCTTACCAGAGTTACCATTGGTGAGCAACCAAACGAAGTGAGTGGGATATTGATTTTCAATCTTAGAAGCATCAGTGCCACGATAAGCATTGAGTTCGTAGGTGAACATATAACCAATGCGTGATGCAGAACCGCAAGAACCACCTTCTTGGCTAAAGATGGGTGGGAAATACATGTTTGCAGCATTGTTCACATAGGGAGGACGTTGATTCACCGCAGGTGCTTCTCCGCCTTTGATTCTATGAGCAAGTCCATAGCGGCGGAGCGAACGGTCGGGGCGAACGGTGGGATCATAGTCAGGATATTTGCTACGATCGACCACGAGCTGAGCTTGCGATACAGCAGGAAGTCCCACTGCAGCGAGCAAAGCAAGTTTGAAGACGCTTTTCATATAGGAGTTGTGGTTTGATATATTCGACAAAAGGGAAGAATCAAGAGTTCTCATAAATGAGTACGGTTTCCACTTCCTGTAAAATAGTTGACTATGTTGCATTGTTTTCTATGGTCTGCACTCATAATCCGCCACAAATTTACAGTAAAGATAGCAAAATAACAAGTATAGATGCGTTTTTCTGCGTTTTTCCTGCAGTATTTTAACCAAATGGGGGGATATTCAGCAATTACAGCGATAAATACTCTATGTTTTGCCATCAAAAGATAGCATTTCGCAACTTCGTAATCGTCTTGTTATTTCAAGTAGTTATATGTACATTGCAATTCATAGGGTATAGGAGGCAGAGTAGTAGATTGTCTTCAAACTAGAGATTGCTATCACGGGCGATTCAGAAGAATATGTTCCAACTATTTTTTATATGGAGAAGTTCAATCGCAAGTCTAGTTCGTCAGAATTTACTGCATTAGCTGATTCATTGCTCCGACGTAAAGATGTAGATACACCTCCTGCTGATTCATTTATGATTTCGACTACCTATCTTGATAATCCTTCTCTCTTTTATGCAACATTTGTTATTGAAACACCGTCAAATTCTCATGGTTGCACTTTAATATTTTCGTCTCTGCTCCCCCTAAATGAGATGGCTGCTGTTAAGATTGCGATTAAGGGATACTATAATAGTATTCTTGTGAAGGAAGTAGAATGGCACTCTTCTCCTTCTAGTGATAGAGAAAATAATCTTGATACAACTTTTGAACTAGGAAACTTCGATATGCCTGAAATTAAATTATAATAGACTGATAGTGACGATAACCGCAGTGATATCCTTGGTCAATCTAGATATCCTTGGTCAACCTAAAGGGGCTGGAAAAAGTAATGCTCTGCGCCATCTGGGCAAACTATCTGGTTGAAAAAGGTGAGCAGTTATTGATACTTGATTGCTACGATAGTTGATTATAAGTGGCTTAAGAAATTGACTTCTCTCAAAATTCCCCGAAAAATTCCGAAAAAATGCCCGTTAAAGTTGAGTTAAGTTTAATCCTACCTCTCAGTATAAACAATCAACATCGCTTTAAAACGCAGTAGAGCTACCCACAAATAAGTGAGTAGATCTGTTTTTATCGTTTCAATGACTGTGTATTTCTATCAGATTGTTTTTGCCATTCGTCAAAGTAATTCTCTCGTGCAAGATGTACTAAGAAGTTCTTGCGATCCTCATCTTTGGGAAGAGCCTGAAAGATGGAAAATTCCTTTGTGGAAATTTCTTTTTCCATAAAAGATATCCCATCAATTTGTGCTAGCAAGATATTCTTTCCTTCTGGAGAGTGAGTAATTGTGACATTTTCAATAGGCATTCTGTTTCGTGGATACTCTGTAATGAATGGAACTATTTTACGCTCTTCCAGCATCTCAATAGTTCGGTCTATGAGTTTGCCACTTTTCATTTCTTGCTTAAGTTTCCCTTCTATAAACTCCCCTACATTCTGCATTAGTTCTTTTGTTGAAACAGTTTGCAGTGCTGTAATGCAATCGTCGATATAGTTTGCAAATGGCTTTTGCATTCGTTGTTCCACTATACCAGCATGGATGGGAGTTTGTTTCGAAAGAAAGAAATGTATATCAAACACGTCACGACCTGCCATACCCCCTCTGTCCAACAAAGCACAGAGTTTATGAGCAAACATATCAGGTTCAACCATAACAGTTATGTTTGTTCCAGCCAAGTTTTTTAGTTCGTAGTGATTATCAAAGAATCTAGTAGAAAGTTCTAGTTTAAGATTTCGCTCACCTTTTTCATTGTCGAGAACAACCAGAGTATCATTGTGTTTCAACTGTTCATCTGCGATTCCTCCATGTTTGAGAGCAATCTCACGCATCTTTTGATATGCCATCTCTTTCTGAGTGATATCTAGGATATTAAAGTTCAAATCAACAGAAAAGCGTGGTAACTGATAGAAGAACATCAATGAAGCCCCTCCCTTAAATGCAAGAATTTGTGACAGCTCAGGGTCATTGAACACGTCTTTTAAGATGCGTAGCATGTACAGCTTGTGCTTATCGTTATTCATCAGTTGTTCGTTTATAATCGGTGATACCTAGAAGTTTGCATACTCTTCGTTCAAGACTTCGATTGTTGTAGATAGGTAGAATTTCTTTCACTTTATCTTTGTCTAGAGCGTGAGGATTATCGAAATAGAAGCGTGGAAACAGATAGTACAAATCCAAGAATGCACGCTCTGGAGTAGCAATGCAATATCCTCTGTGTTGTTCTATTCCTTCAAAGTGAACAAACAGACTTTCTTTGATGCGACTATAGGTATAGCGATTACCGTCAATTTCTGTTTCTCTTGAAAGATAACTCACACAGGTTATAGATTCATCATACTGAAAAATTACCCCACTTCGTTGAAGAACGTATTGCAAAGAAATATAGCTCAATTGGTAAAGCATAACTGCCACCTCAAGTGGGTTATAATCAGGTTTGACATAAATACCTTTCCTCAGTTTTCGTAAAACCTTTTGCTCTGCATAATACCTTAATATTTTATCAATAGGAGTAGTAAATTCACTCACCCCGACTATTGCAGCTGCTGATGCAGGAGTAAAAGCGGTGTTTGGACTGAGTAATATCTTATAGATAGGCTTTATTTGTGAACTGGAAAGCATATTGAATATGTTTTGTGTGGCAAATATACAATATTCTACCCATATATCCAGATTAAGAGTCAAATACAAAATGTTCGGTAGTTTTCGCTTTTAGCCCCCCCCCATCACTCCAAATGTCGGATGAACCGAAAATATTTGGTTAATTCCTTGCTTCTCTTTGATAAATATCTAATTTTATGGCAACTACAAACAGCCCAGCGCCCATGAAAATTGGCTGTCACAAAAGACGCTTGTTACCATTCCTTTTCCACTTATAAAAACATTTCCTATGTCAAGACTTTCACTCTTCTTCCTTACAGCGAGCATTGGTTTAATCGCATCATCTTTTCCCTTATGCGATAAGAACGATGTTGTGAATGAGAAAACGCTTCAATAATTGCTCGAAGAAATGCGCCCGAAGGTGTGTACCGAATAGAAGTAACCAAATTGGAAAGAGGAACCAGCTATATTCCTTTGCTTCAGTTTATGGGAGAGTATAATTCTTCATCTTGCCCTCCTGCCCTTGGTCATATGGCAGATTCTGTTTATAACCGTATGAAAGAGTGGCATCCTGAATTCGCTGGATATAAAAAGTGGCATATAGAATTATTGTATGGAGATTATCCCAGTTTGTTTCAATCTACAATAGTTTTTGAAACTACTCCGAAAGCACATGGTGTTTATGCTGCTTTAAGCAGTCTTCCTGTAGAAGGTTCTTCTATAGAAGGTAAAAAAGAAGGCTATAATTTCAAAGGATATTTTAATGGGAAGCTAGTAAAGGACGAAACTCTCTATCTAGATTCTAATTCTTCACTGCTTGACCTCTCTCTTGGTAACTTTAATAAGGACGTTCGTAGAGTAGAGAAACAAGCAGAAACAAGTGATTAAAATACAAAACGAAAAACGCGCAACACTCTTTCGAATGTTGCGCGTTGCGCTTCAGGATGGGCTTGAACCAACGACCCCCTGATTAACAGTCAGGTGCTCTAACCAACTGAGCTACTGAAGCATATGTTTTGCTTAATATAAAGCATCTGTTTGCATCTGAGAAGAGAATGAATAGTCTTGAGCTGAAAACTCAGAGAAATATGTCCTTGATTTCTCGTTTGCAGTGCAAAAGTAGTACTTTATTTCGAATTAAGCACTATCTTTGCAGAGAAAATTTCAAGAAAAAATGAAATGAAGAAGATTTTAGGTGTAGGAAATGCGCTTGTAGATGCTTTGTATAAAGTGGATAATGAAAATATAATCAAAGAGTTAGGCATCTCTTTAGATGGTATGACACTGATTGATGCAGAGCGGAGAAAAAAAATCGTGGACAGTCTGCAAAATGTGCCTTTTGAATGTAGAACCGGTGGTTCTGCGAGCAACGCAGTGCATTGTGTTGCTGCTTTGGGAGGAGATGCTCGTTTTGTGGGACGCACGGGGAATGACGACAATGGTCGATTCTATGCTGCATCGTGCGCGCAAGATGGGGTGAAGCCTTTGACCACTATCTCGGAGGAGATACCCACAGGAGTAGCAACTACCTTTATTTTGCCTGATGGACGCCGCACTTTTGCCACTTATCTGGGAGCAGCCGCCACGGTGAGCGCAGAAGATTTGTTTGAAAAGGATTTTGCGGTTGTGGATTATCTCTTCATCGAAGGATATTTGGTGCAAAATCACGCGCTCATCCTTCGTGCTGTAGAGTTAGCGCAACGCAATGGGGTGAACGTGTGTTTAGATTTAGCATCTTGGAACATAGTAGAAGAAGAACACGACTTTTTCAAGCAACTATTGCCAAAGATAGACATTGTGTTTGCTAATGAAGAGGAAGCACAAGCCATGACCGGAACAACCGGTGAAGCAGCCGCAGAGTGGTTGGCAGAAATTTGTCCAATTGCGGTGGTGAAATGCGGTGCAAAGGGAGCTGTGGCAGTGTCGAAGGCCGAAAAAGTGAGCGTGACAGCAGAGAAGGTAGAGAAAGTGGAAGATACCACCGGTGCAGGCGATTTCTTTGCAGGCGGTTTTCTCTATGAACACGCGAAAGGAGCGACTTTGCAACAATGTTTGCAAACCGGTGCACGCTGTGCCGCTGCTGTGATTCAAGTGATGGGTACATATCTGTCTGCTGAAACTTGGATAGAATTGCGTCAAAAAAGCGTATAAGAATAGCAAGTAAGCGTGTAAGGTGCATTTTTTGATGAAATAAGCGTGCAGTAGTACAAGAATTTCTCAAAAAGGCCGTAACTTTGTAGACACACCCTGTGTGCTTGCGTCAAATCGTGTGGAGCGCATAGTTAGGTTCGTGTGGAAAAATAGCAAAATGATAAAAAGATATTTTCTCCTGATTGTTCTATTTTGTGGAGTGGGAATGCAGATTTCCTACGCACAAGAGTCGCATAATTTCAAAACCACCAAGGCTTTGGATATCTTCAATGCGCTCTGTGAAGAATTAGACCTCAGCTATGTTGATACGCTCGATGCAGAGCAAATCACAGAAGATGCCATTCTATATATGTTGCATCGACTTGATCCTTATACAGAGTACTATAAAGCTTCTCGCACCAATGAACTGAAAACGCTCACCACAGGCAAGTATGCTGGAATTGGTTCTCCCATTCGTTTTCACAAAAGCAGTGATCGCTGCGTCTTTGATGGTCCCTTTTTGGGAATGCCAGCGCGCTTGGCAGGTTTGCGCACGGGGGATGTTATTCTGAAAATCAACGACAAAGATGTCGGTGTGCGCGGAAAAAAAAGTGCTTCAGACTATTCCACCAACATCACAACGCTATTGCGCGGTGATGCGGGTACGAAATTGACGATTACCATCAAGCGTCCTGGGAGAGAGAAACTGTTGCGTTTCCAATTGGTGCGACAAATAATCAAAAAGCAAAGTGTTCCTTATGCTGAGCTGCTCCCCAATCATGTGGGTTATGTGGTGCTAACAGGCTATCAAGAAGATACCTCTCTCGAATTGCGCAAAGCGGTCGAGCAACTCAAAGCTAAGGGTGCGCAGCGTCTAGTCTTGGATTTGCGCGATAATGGTGGAGGTTTGATGGAAGAAGCCGTGAAAGTCGTGAATTTATTCATTCCTCGAGGCAGAAAAGTACTAGAAGTTCGTGGGAAAGACCCGATGCAAAACAGTATTTTGAAAACCACACAAGCCCCTCTTGATGACAATATGCCGATGGTGGTGCTGGTGAATAGTGGAACTGCCTCTGCTGCTGAAATCACTTCGGGCACTTTCCAAGATTACGACCGTGCAGTCATTGTGGGAGAACGCACCTATGGCAAAGGTTTGGTGCAATCGCAACGTCCACTTCCTTATGATGCGATGCTCAAACTGACCACGGCAAAGTATTACATCCCCTCTGGTCGTTGTGTGCAAGCTTATGATTTCAAAAATCGTGGCGAAGACGGCCAACCCCGCCATTTGCCCGATTCACTCTGTAAAACCTTTAAGACGAGCAACGGCCGCGTGGTGAAAGACGGTGGTGGAATTACGCCAGATGTTACCGTTCCTTTCGACTCCATTCCTGATTTGTTGGGAGATTTGGCGTTGTCTGAAGAGTTTTTCGACTATATTGTGAAATATCTCAACACTGATAAACTAGGTGGTGTAACCCTTGTCCAAGCTCTGCCTACAGGGGCGTTTCCACATATCCCTGAAGTGATGACAAAGGTGATGTAACTCTTGCCTAGGCTTTGCCTACAGTGGACACTGTGACATATCTCTTCAATGATCACTCATGTGATGCAACTCTAGCGTAGGCTTTGCCTAAGGGGGACATTGTGTCATATCTCTGCACTGATCTCCCAAGTACTGTAACTTTAGTCTAGGCTCTGGCTACACGGCATTGTGACCTACCTCTGCACTGATCACCCAGGTGATTCCACGGGGCAGGGAGGTGTCACGCACCTGGTACTTCAGGGAGGAAGAACCAGCGTTCACAACGAGAATAAGCATGAAAGTATCTCTTTCGTAGTTTTCTTTTCTGCTCCATTCTCGCACTTTTCGAGCCTGCGTGCGAGACGGTCCCGACTGTGTTTTTAACGGGGGTTTTTGTCGCGGGCGGTATCAGGGCATTAACGGGGTCAGGAGGCGCCGGTTTGGTGGG
>ENA-OWLU01000017-OWLU01000017.1-metagenome-genome-assembly--contig:-NODE-17-length-11651-cov-14.703087_pt1 | contig 11651 bp, 9 predicted proteins | sample MGYA00245356_ERZ651118 | MGnify/ENA primary metagenome ERZ651118 (study PRJEB26857, sample SAMEA4031764) | metagenome | biome: human; feature: oral; material: saliva | place: Philippines | collected 2014 | study... | reverse complement strand
TTTACTATACTGCAAACTTTGATGCTCCAAAAAATCCATCAGATGTATTTGCTCCAGGAGTAACAGTTGATCAATTGAAAGCACGTGGAATTGATGAAAATACTCCTCCTGTATATGTATCAAGCGTGTCATACGGACGTCAAATGTATGTCAAATTTGAAACAACAAGCAAGAGTACAGAATTGAAAGCAGCTATCAATGCTGTCATTAAAGGAGTACCTATTAAAGCTGAATCTGAATGGGCACGTGTCTTGAAAAATACAACAGTAACAGTTTCCATCGTAGGTGGAAATGCTGATGGCGCTGCACGTGTTGTGACAGGTACAGTAGAAGATTTGAAGAAATTGATTCAAGAAGGAGCTACTTTCAGTACACAAAACCCTGCTGTTCCAATTTCTTATAAGACTGCATTCTTGAAAGATAATCAAGTGGCCACAATTCAAAGCAATACAGACTACATTGAAACGAAAGTCACTTCATACAAAAATGGTTTCCTCAATTTACATCATAAGGGAGCCTATATCGCTCGTTACTATGTTTACTGGGATGAAGTAACTTATGACAAGGATGGCATCGAAAGCATCCGCTCACGTCAATGGGAAGATAATGGTAAAAGTAGAACAGCTGGTTTCCAAACTGAAATTCAATTTAGAGGAAATGTGCGCAATATACGTGTGAAGATTCAAGAAAAAACAGGTCTTGTTTGGGAACCATGGCGTACAGTATATAATCGTAGTGATTTGCCTCTTGTTCAAAAACGTACCATTGTTAACTCAGGTACAACAATCAGACCAAAATACGATGAAAAAGTTGAAAATAATTAATTTTTCACTTGTAAAAGGAATCAGTTCTAAGAGCTGGTTCTTTTTATTGAAGAAATTTTCTGAAAATTACAAAATATACTTGCTATTTTAGAAAAATAGTGTAGAATATAAGAAATAGGTTTTTAGAATAAGGAGTGGAATATGACAGTAACGATTGATTGGGAAAACCTTGGTTTTTCCTATATGAAATTACCTTATCGCTATATTGCTCATTTTAAAAATGGACAATGGGATCAAGGAGAGCTTACAGAGGATGCAACTTTGCATATTTCAGAGTCTTCTCCAAGTCTTCACTATGGTCAACAAGCCTTTGAAGGTTTGAAAGCTTACCGTACTAAGGATGGTAGTGTTCAACTTTTCCGTCCTGACGAAAATGCTAAACGTCTGCAACGTACTTGTGATCGTCTCTTGATGCCACAAGTTCCGACAGACATGTTTGTAGAAGCTTGTAAGGCAGTTGTCCGCGCCAATGAAGAATACGTACCACCATATGGAACAGGTGGAACCCTTTATCTTCGTCCACTTTTGATTGGTGTTGGAGATATTATCGGGGTTAAACCAGCAGAGGAATACATTTTCACCATCTTTGCTATGCCAGTTGGAAATTACTTTAAGGGTGGTTTGGTTCCAACCAACTTCTTGATTCAGGATGAATACGACCGTGCGGCTCCAAATGGTACAGGTGCGGCTAAGGTTGGTGGGAACTATGCTGCAAGTCTCTTGCCAGGGAAATTGGCCAAGTCACGTCATTTCTCAGATGTTATCTATCTAGACCCATCAACTCATACAAAGATTGAAGAAGTCGGTTCAGCTAACTTCTTTGGAATTACAGCTGATAATGAATTTGTAACACCATTGAGTCCATCTATCTTGCCATCTATTACTAAGTATTCTTTGCTTTATTTGGCAGAACACCGCTTGGGCTTGACTCCTATTGAGGGGGATGTCCCAATTGATAACCTTGACCGTTTTGTAGAGGCAGGTGCCTGTGGTACAGCAGCAGTTATTTCGCCAATTGGTGGAATTCAGCACGGTGATGATTTCCATGTATTCTATAGTGAAACAGAAGTTGGTCCTGTGACTCGTAAACTCTATGATGAATTGACAGGAATTCAGTTTGGTGATATTGAAGCGCCAGAAGGTTGGATTGTAAAAGTAGATTAAAATAAACAAAAGGAGATTTTTGATGAAATCGAAAAAGTGGCTCTTAACAGCAGGAGTGGTCCTGAGCACAACAGCTCTTTTAGTGGCTTGTGGAAAAGCTGATAAAGAAGCAGATGCACCGACAACATTTTCATATGTCTATGCAGTAGATCCAGCATCTTTGGACTATAGTATAGCGACTCGTACATCTACAACAGATGTCATCGGGAACGTGGTTGATGGCTTGATGGAAAACGACCAGTACGGAAATGTTATCCCTTCCTTGGCTGAGGATTGGTCTGTGTCAAAAGATGGTTTGACTTATACCTACAAACTTCGTAAAGGAGTTAAATGGTACACTTCTGAAGGTGAAGAATATGCAGAAGTAACAGCCCATGACTTTGTAACAGGATTGAAACACGTAGCTGACGGTAAGTCAGATGGTGTCTCTCTCATCCAAAATTCAATTAAGGGCTTGGATGCCTACATGACTGGTGAAACCAATGATTTCTCTACAGTTGGTGTTAAGGCCTTGGACGATTACACAGTCGAATATACCTTAAACAAACCAGAAAGTTTCTGGAATTCTAAAGTTACAACAGCGACGATGTTGCCTGTAAATGAAGAGTTTTTGAAGGCATCAGGTAAAGATTATGGAGCAGTTACTCCAGCAGGGATTCTCTATAATGGTCCTTATTTCTTGAAGACTTTGACTTCTAAATCGTTGATTGAATACGAGAAAAATCCAAATTACTGGGATAAAGAAAATGTAAAAATTGAGAAGATTAAATTGACTTACTACGATGGTTCTGATCAGGAATCGTTGATCCGTAGTTTCTCTTCTGGTGCCTATACGACAGCCCGTCTCTTCCCAAGTAGTTCAAACTTTGCTTCAACTTTAGAGCAATACGGAGATAAAATCACTTATAGCCCACAGGACTCAAGTAGTTATTACTTCACCTTTAACGTAAATCGTCAGTCATATAATAAAACTGCGAAAACAAGTGAAGAGCAAAAGACTTCTACTAAAGAAGCTATGCTTAATAAGGACTTCCGTCAGGCTATCAACTTTGCCTTCAACCGCCATTCTTATGCTGCCCAGCTAAATGGTGAAGACGGTGCGGATAAGATTATTCGTAACAGCCTCGTTCCTGACAACTTTGTACAAGCAGGTGGTAAAAACTTTGGTCAAATCGCTCAAGCAGAGTTGGTGAACTATGGTGACCAATGGAAAGGTGTTGAGCTAGTTGACGGTAAGGATTCTATCTACAACCCTGACAAGGCTAAAGCAGCATTTGAAAAAGCTAAGAAAGACTTGGAATCTAAAGGGGTAACTTTCCCAATTCACTTGGATGTTCCAGTTGAACAAACAGATACCATCGCTGTTCAACAAAGCAACTCTTTCAAACAGTCTATCGAATCAACTCTTGGTGCTGAAAATGTTGTCATCGATGTTCTTCAAATGACAGATAATGAAAAGGAAACAATCACTTCACAAGCGCGTGTTCCTTCTCAAAAAGACTATGATTTGAACAGTACAGGATGGGCTCCAAGTTATCAAGACCCAGCATCTTACTTGAATATCATGGATCCTAAATCAGGTTCTGCTATGAAACACCTTGGTATTACTAAAGGGAAAGATAAGGATGTTGTAGCTAAACTTGGTTTGGACCAGTATAAGAAATTATTGGATGATGCCGATTCAGAAACTACAAATCTTGAAGAGCGCTATGAAAAATATGCCAAGGCTCAAGCTTGGTTGACAGATAGTTCATTATTGATGCCAACAGCCTCATCTGGTGGTTCTCCAGTTGTAAGTAATGTAGTGCCATTCTCAAAACCATACTCACAAGTTGGTATTAAGGGTGACCCATATATCTTTAAAGGAATGAAATTGCAAAAAGATATCGTTACAACAAAAGAATATGAAGAAGCACTGAAAAAATGGCAAAAAGAAAAATTGGAATCAAACGGTAAGTACCAAAAAGAACTAGAAAAACACATTAAATAAAGCAGAAAACTCTATATCAGACTCAGAATGATATAGAGTTTTTTCTTGCTAGTTTTAGGATTTTCTTGTAAAATAGAAAAAGTGAAGAGAGGTATGAAATGAGCAAGAAAGATAAAAAAATTGAAATTCAAGTAGCAGATGCCAAAGTTAATGTAGGAAAAGACAGTTTTGAAGGTTATACATTGACCATTGGTAAAAAAGTTATCGGAGAAATTGCCGAATTAGATGGACAATTTGCCATCATAAAGAATGGGAATGTCGATAGTTTTTATAAAAAATTGGAAAAAGCTGTGGAAATTTTGATTGAAAATTATAATTTAGCAAAATAAGTCTTGTTTTTTTGAAATTTTCATGATATAATAGTCCATGTTGATTGTAGGAGAGATAGCGAAGAGGCTAAACGCGGCGGACTGTAAATCCGCTCCTTCGGGTTCGGGGGTTCGAATCCCTCTCTCTCCATTTCATCAATGGGGTATAGCCAAGCGGTAAGGCAAGGGACTTTGACTCCCTCATGCGTTGGTTCGAATCCAGCTACCCCAGTTCTTAGGTAATAATCAAGATAAAAAGCAAAATATCTTAGGGTATTTTATTTTTATAATTGAAAGACGTGAACGATATGAACATGTCCTTGCGGGTGCTTAGGAAAAAAATTATAAGTATGTCAAGTTTAAGAAAAACTTGATTGTTGGAGGATTTTTTAGATGAACGAATTTGAAGATTTGCTAAATAGCGTTAGCCAAGTTGAGACTGGTGATGTTGTTAGTGCTGAAGTATTGACAGTTGATGCGACTCAAGCTAACGTTGCAATCTCTGGAACTGGTGTTGAAGGTGTCTTGACTCTTCGCGAATTGACAAACGATCGCGATGCAGATATCAATGACTTTGTTAAAGTAGGAGAAGTATTGGATGTTCTTGTACTTCGTCAAGTAGTTGGTAAAGATACTGATACAGTTACATACCTTGTATCTAAAAAACGCCTTGAAGCTCGCAAAGCATGGGACAAACTTGTTGGTCGCGAAGAAGAAGTTGTTACTGTTAAAGGAACTCGTGCCGTTAAAGGTGGACTTTCAGTAGAATTTGAAGGTGTTCGTGGATTTATCCCAGCTTCAATGTTGGATACTCGTTTCGTACGTAACACTGAGCGTTTTGTAGGTCAAGAATTTGACGCTAAAATCAAAGAAGTTGACGCTAAAGAAAACCGCTTCATCCTTTCACGTCGTGAAGTTGTTGAAGCAGCTACAGCAGCAGCTCGCGCTGAAGTATTCGGTAAATTGGCTGTTGGTGATGTAGTAACTGGTAAAGTTGCACGTATCACAAGCTTCGGTGCTTTCATCGACCTTGGTGGTGTTGACGGATTGGTTCACTTGACTGAATTGTCACACGAACGTAACGTTTCACCAAAATCAGTTGTAACTGTTGGTGAAGAAATTGAAGTGAAAATCCTTGATCTTAACGAAGAAGAAGGACGTGTATCACTTTCACTTAAAGCAACAACACCTGGACCATGGGATGGCGTTGAGCAAAAATTGGCTAAAGGTGATGTAGTTGAAGGAACAGTTAAACGTTTGACTGACTTCGGTGCATTTGTTGAAGTATTGCCAGGTATCGATGGACTTGTTCACGTATCACAAATTTCACACAAACGTATTGAAAATCCAAAAGAAGCTCTTAAAGTTGGTCAAGAAGTTCAAGTTAAAGTTCTTGAAGTTAACGCAGATGCAGAGCGCGTATCACTTTCTATCAAAGCTCTTGAAGAGCGTCCAGCTCAAGAAGAAGGACAAAAAGAAGAAAAACGTGCTGCTCGTCCACGTCGTCCAAAACGTCAAGAAAAACGTGATTTCGAACTTCCAGAAACACAAACAGGATTCTCAATGGCTGACTTGTTCGGTGATATTGAACTTTAATCAAATTGAAAATTCACAAAATCCTTTGTTTTCTAAACAAGGGATTTTTCTTTTGTCTGTAAGGCTTTTTTGATATAATAGTTCTATGTTAGAATCAGAAAAACAATCACGTTATCAAATGTTAAATGAAGAGCTCTCTTTTTTATTGGAAGGTGAAAGTAATGTTTTGGCTAATCTTTCCAACGCCAGTGCTCTTTTAAAATCACGCTTTTCCAATACTGTATTTGCAGGCTTTTATTTGTTCGATGGAGAGGAATTGATTTTAGGTCCCTTCCAAGGTGGTGTTTCCTGCATCCGTATTGCGCTAGGCAAGGGTGTTTGTGGTGAGGCAGCTCACTTTCAGGAAACTGTTCTGGTTGGAGATGTGACGACCTATCCTAACTATATTTCTTGTGATAGTAGTGCTAAAAGTGAAATTGTTGTGCCGATGATAAAGAATGGTCAATTACTTGGAGTTCTGGATCTGGATTCTTCAGAGATTGATGATTATGATGCTATGGATCGAGATTATTTGGAACAATTTGTCGCTATTTTGCTTGAAAAGACAGAATGGGACTTTACAATGTTTGGGGAGAAAGCCTAATGTATCAAGCACTTTATCGAAAATATAGAAGTCAAAACTTCTCCCAGTTGGTTGGGCAGGAAGTTGTGGCTAAGACTCTTAAACAAGCAGTGGAGCAAGAGAAAATAAGTCACGCTTATCTTTTTTCTGGTCCTCGTGGAACGGGAAAAACCAGTGTAGCCAAGATTTTTGCCAAAGCTATGAACTGTCCAAATCAAGTGGGTGGTGAACCTTGTAATAACTGCTATATTTGTCAGGCAGTGACGGATGGTAGTTTAGAAGATGTCATCGAAATGGATGCGGCCTCTAATAATGGGGTTGATGAAATCCGTGAAATTCGTGACAAATCTACCTATGCCCCTAGCCTTGCTCGTTATAAGGTTTATATCATAGATGAGGTTCACATGCTGTCTACAGGGGCTTTTAATGCCCTCCTAAAGACGCTGGAAGAGCCAACACAGAATGTGGTCTTTATTTTGGCGACTACTGAATTGCACAAGATTCCTGCCACTATTCTATCCCGTGTGCAACGTTTTGAATTTAAATCGATTAAGACACAGGATATTAAGGAACATATCCGCTATATCTTAGAAAAAGAAAATATCAGTTCTGAACCAGAGGCTGTGGAAATCATTGCCAGACGGGCTGAAGGTGGGATGCGAGACGCCTTGTCTATTTTGGATCAAGCCCTGAGTTTGACACAGGGAAATGAATTGACGACTGCCATCTCTGAAGAAATTACTGGCACCATTAGCCTATCAGCCTTGGATGATTATGTGGCCGCCTTGTCTCAACAGGATGTTCCAAAGGCTTTGTCTTGCTTAAATCTTCTCTTTGACAATGGTAAGAGCATGACTCGTTTTGTGACCGACCTTTTGCACTATTTAAGAGACTTGTTAATTGTTCAAACAGGTGGAGTAAACACTCATCATAGTCCAGTCTTTGTAGAGAATTTGGCACTTCCTCAAGAAAATCTGTTTGAAATGATTCGCTTGGCGACAGTCAGTTTAGCAGATATAAAGTCTAGTTTGCAGCCCAAGATTTATGCTGAGATGATGACCATTCGTTTAGCGGAGATTAAGCCTGAGCCAGCTCTTTCAGGGGGAGTTGAAAGTGAAATTTCTGCACTGAGACAGGAAATTGCCCGTCTCAAACAAGAACTCGCAAATGTAGGAACTATACCCAAACCAACTAGTCCAGCACCTAGTCGCCCAGCTACGGGCAAAACAGTCTATCGTGTGGATCGCAATAAAGTGCAATCTATTTTACAAGAGGCCGTCGAAAACCCTGATTTAGCACGTCAAAATCTGATTCGCTTGCAGAATGCCTGGGGAGAGGTGATTGAAAGTCTAGGAGGCCCTGATAAGGCTCTATTAGTTGGTTCTCAACCGGTTGCGGCCAATGAGCACCATGCCATTCTTGCTTTTGAGTCTAACTTCAATGCTGGTCAAACCATGAAACGAGACAATCTCAACACCATGTTTGGCAACATCCTCAGTCAGGCAGCAGGTTTTTCACCTGAGATTTTAGCCATTTCCATGGAGGAATGGAAAGAAGTTCGCGCAGCCTTTTCAGCCAAAGCCAAATCTTCTCAAACTGAAAAAGAAGCAGAAGAAAGCCTGATTCCAGAAGGATTTGAATTTTTGGCTGATAAAGTGAAGGTAGAGGAAGACTAAAGAAAGATTTCATGATACAATAAGTTTATGAATAGACAACAATTTATTATCATCGCGCTGTTTACAGCTGCTGAGACCTATTTTTTCAATGAAGCCTGGATGACTGGTCGCTATATTATGGCAGCCTTTTGGGCCATTTTGCTCTTTAGAAATTTTCGAGTTAGTTATTTGATGGGCAAGATTGTAGATGTCATTGACCAGCATTTGAAAGGAAAAGACTAGTCCTCAGCTTCTAGACAAAATCAAAGCCTTTTAGGCTTTTTTTTGTTATACTATAAAAGTATATTTATTGACCTTTCACCGTATTTTCTAGGGAAATTAAGTATGTTTCTAGTAAGTACTGTAAAGGCCTTGAAAAAGAAAGGAACTATCATGTCAGTATTAGAGATCAAAGATCTTCACGTTGAGATTGAAGGAAAAGAAATTTTAAAAGGGGTTAACCTGACCCTGAAAACAGGAGAAATCGCCGCTATCATGGGACCAAATGGTACTGGTAAATCGACTCTTTCTGCCGCTATCATGGGAAATCCAAACTATGAAGTTACCAAAGGTGAAGTCTTGTTTGATGGCGTAAACATCCTTGAGTTGGAAGTTGACGAGCGTGCGCGTATGGGACTTTTCCTTGCTATGCAATACCCATCAGAAATTCCTGGAATTACCAATGCTGAGTTTCTTCGTGCAGCCATGAATGCTGGTAAAGAAGACGATGAGAAGATTTCAGTTCGTGAGTTTATTACTAAACTAGACGAGAAGATGGAATTGCTCAACATGAAAGAAGAAATGGCAGAGCGTTACCTCAACGAAGGTTTCTCTGGTGGTGAGAAAAAACGTAATGAAATTCTTCAACTTTTGATGTTGGAACCAACTTTTGCCCTTTTGGATGAGATTGACTCTGGTCTTGATATTGATGCCCTTAAAGTTGTTTCTAAAGGTGTCAATGCCATGCGTGGTGAAGGCTTTGGTGCTATGATTATCACTCACTACCAACGTCTTTTGAACTACATCACACCTGATGTGGTACACGTCATGATGGAAGGTCGTGTTGTCCTTTCTGGTGGTCCAGAATTGGCTGCGCGTTTGGAACGTGAAGGATACGCAAAACTAGCTGAAGAACTTGGCTACGACTACAAGGAAGAATTGTAATTCCCTCGTATCTTTTAGGAGAAGTAAATGACTAAAGAAAATATTAAACTTTTTTCAGAAATGCACGCTGAACCAAGCTGGTTGGCTGATCTCCGTCAAAAAGCTTTTGACAAGATTGAGACTTTGGAATTACCAGTTATTGAGCGTGTCAAATTCCACCGTTGGAATCTGGGTGATGGAACGATTACAGAAAGTGAGCCATCAGCAAATGTTCCAGATTTCACAGCTCTAGATAATCACTTGAAATTGGTTCAAGTAGGGACTCAGACTATTTTTGAGCAAATTCCAGTTGAGTTGGCTGAACAGGGTGTCGTCTTTACAGACTTCCACTCAGCTTTAGAAGAAATTCCAGAGCTTATTGAGGAATTCTTCATGTCATCTGTTAAGTATGACGATGACAAGTTAGCAGCCTACCATACAGCTTATTTTAACAGTGGTGCTGTTCTCTACATTCCTGATAATGTGGAAATTGCTGAACCAATCGAAGGAATTTTCTACCAAGACAGCGATAGCGATGTGCCATTTAACAAGCATATTATGATTATCGCTGGTAAAAATTCTAAGATTAGTTATCTGGAGCGTTTAGAGTCACGCGGTGAAGGAAGTGCCAAAGCAACTGCTAATATCACAGTAGAAGTAATTGCACGTTCTGGTGCGCAAGTGAAGTTTGCGGCGATTGACCGTCTAGGTGAAAACGTTACTGCTTACATTAGCCGTCGTGGTAAATTAGGCAACGATGCAAGCATTGACTGGGCGATTGGTGTTATGAACGAAGGAAACGTCGTTGCGGACTTTGATAGTGACTTGATTGGAAATGGTAGCCATGCTGACCTTAAAGTTGTAGCTCTTTCAAGTGGCCGTCAGGTACAAGGAATTGATACCCGAGTGACTAACTATGGTTGCAACTCAATCGGAAATATCCTCCAACATGGGGTTATTCTTGAAAAAGCAACTTTAACTTTCAACGGTATCGGTCACATTATCAAGGGTGCTAAGGGAGCAGATGCGCAACAAGAGAGCCGTGTTCTCATGCTTTCAGACCAAGCGCGTTCAGATGCCAACCCAATTCTTTTGATTGATGAAAATGACGTAACTGCAGGACACGCGGCTTCTATCGGTCAGGTAGATCCAGAAGATATGTACTACCTCATGAGCCGTGGTTTAGATAAGGCAACTGCAGAACGCTTGGTTGTTCGTGGTTTCCTTGGCTCCGTTATCGTTGAGATTCCAGTCAAGGAAGTTCGTGATGAAATGATTGCAACTATCGAAGAAAAATTGTCAAAACGCTAAGGGGTAGCCTATGTTAGATGTAGAAGTGATTCGCAAGGATTTTCCAATTTTAGACCAGATTGTTAATGATGAACCATTGGTTTATTTGGACAATGCTGCGACGACACAAAAACCACTAGCAGTTCTGGAGACGATTAACCGCTACTATGAGAACGACAATGCCAATGTTCATCGTGGCGTTCATACCTTGGCAGAAAGGGCGACAGCTTCTTATGAGGCGGCTCGTGAAACCATTCGTAAGTTTATCAATGCAGGGTCTACAAAGGAAGTTCTCTTTACTAGAGGAACGACAACCAGTCTTAACTGGGTGGCGCGCTTTGCAGAGGAAGTCTTGACTGAGGGAGACCAGGTTTTGATTTCTGTCATGGAACACCATTCCAACATCATTCCTTGGCAGGAAGCCTGCCGTAAAACTGGGGCAGAACTTGTTTATGTCTATCTCAATAATGGAGCTCTGGATATGGATGATTTGCGAGCTAAATTGACTGATAGAGTTAAGTTTGTCTCCCTTGCTCACGCCTCAAATGTTCTTGGTGTGGTCAATCCAATTAAGGAAATCACTCAATTAGCCCACCAAGTTGGTGCCATCATGGTGGTGGATGGTGCTCAATCTACTCCTCATATGAAGATTGATGTTCAGGATTTGGATGTGGACTTCTTTGCCTTTTCAGGTCACAAGATGGCTGGCCCGACTGGTATCGGTGTTCTTTACGGTAAAGAAAAGTATCTGGAACAAATGTCTCCAGTAGAATTTGGCGGCGAGATGATTGATTTCGTCTACGAGCAATCTGCTAGTTGGAAGGAATTGCCTTGGAAATTCGAGGCTGGAACTCCTAACATGGCTGGTGCAATCGGACTTGCTGCGGCAGTGGATTATCTGGAAAAGATTGGTATGGATGCAATTGAAGCCCATGAACAAGAATTGATCGCATACGTCTATCCAAAACTGCAGGCGATTGAAGGATTGACTATTTACGGTTCTCAGGACTTGGCTCAACGTTCAGGTGTCATTGCCTTTAACCTAGGTGACCTTCATCCTCACGACCTTGCGACTGCTTTGGATTATGAAGGAGTGGCTGTTCGAGCAGGTCACCATTG
>ENA-OWLU01000015-OWLU01000015.1-metagenome-genome-assembly--contig:-NODE-15-length-12357-cov-5.932450_pt1 | contig 12357 bp, 11 predicted proteins | sample MGYA00245356_ERZ651118 | MGnify/ENA primary metagenome ERZ651118 (study PRJEB26857, sample SAMEA4031764) | metagenome | biome: human; feature: oral; material: saliva | place: Philippines | collected 2014 | study... | reverse complement strand
ACAACCTGTGTCGCTTTTTAATTTATGAAGAACGTAGAATTCAATACGAGAATCAATAAAAGACTACCATTTGGAAAACAGTAGTCCTTATTGTTTATTTTGAATTTACATAGGCGTCTACAGCGATGATAGCTTGAGCAACATCTGAAGGCGAAATCTTAAACGGCATCTGATGGATTGTCTCACCCTCCATGGTTGCTTGTTTACCAACTTTTATTAAATCATCATATCCAACTTGATCCAAATGCATTTCTTTTAGAGTTGTTGGCATACCAATTTTTTTGTAAAACTCAATATACTTATCAAGTTCTTCTTTTGGTCTATTTTCCAATAAAAGTTGTACCAAGGTTCCATAAGCTACTTTTTCACCATGTGTTAAATGATGAATGTCACCTGTCAATGCAGTAAAACCATTATGAATTGCATGCGCCGCAGCTAATCCTCCACTTTCAAAACCTAGGCCACTCAATAAAGTATTAGCTTCAACAATATTTTCTAATGCTGGTGTCACCACTTTAGCTTCACAAGCTGCCATAGCCTGTAAACCATCTGCAAACAGCGTTTCTTCACATTTCTTCGCAATTGCAACTCCAGCCAACGTTTGCTGCTGTCCCAACATAGTTTTTCCATTTGCCTGCATAACCGCACGCGCCTCAACCCAAGTTGCTAAACCATCTGCAATACCAGACGCTAATAAACGCTTAGGAGCTTGTGAAATAACTTTTGTATCAACCAAAACTAAATCTGGATTTTTAGAATAAAATAGATAATGATCAAATGCACCTTCATCTGTATAAATAACAGATAAAGCAGATACAGGTGCGTCTGTCGATGCAATTGTTGGAGCAATAATAACAGGCTTTTCAATCAAATCTGCAATAGCTTTTGCACTATCAATCGTCTTTCCACCACCAAGTCCGATAATACTATCACAATTCTCTTTCTCAGCTAAGGCAACAACTCGATTGATTTCATTGTCAGAAGCTTCACCATTAAACTGAGCTAGAACAATATGGAAACCATACCTATGTAGGTAATCTTCAAATCGTTTTCCAACAATATCATAAACCAACTGATCGCATAATAGAATAGGACGATTTCCCAAATCCAACATTGATTTGGCATTTTCAAACAAGGCATTTTCCCCTTGAATATATCTAGAAGGGCTAGCAAAAATTCTCATATGTATTTCCTCTCTACCTAGATGGAACGACTATTTTGAATAACAAACCAATCGTCAGAAAAATCATCAACCGCCTTTTGGATAGATGGCATGGCGAAAGCTGATTCAAAAACATCTGCTCCTGCTGTAACAGCATGCGCACCTGCAGCTAAAGCATTATTTACTTGTGCTACATTTTTAAAGGATGCAGCTAAAATTTTACTAGGAGAGTTCTGTCTATCAATAGCAAGAGCTAATTGACGAATGACAGAATTTGAATCAATGTTCAGATTTTCCATTCTATTATAATATGGAGCTAGGTAATCCGCTCCTGCTTCGATAGCTAATAATCCCTGAATAACTGTATAAATAGCTGTTGCAGTGATATGGTAGCCCTCTTTTTTTAGCACCTTTATTGCACGTAATCCAGCCGGAGTAACAGGTACTTTGATAAATATATCATCTCCTGCTTGTCTCCGAATTTCATGAGCATCCTTTAAGATGCCTTCAAAATCTTGAGAAATCACCTGAACATGAATAGAGGGTGTAGAGCTAATCAATTCTCTCACATCTTTGATTCGTTCAAAAAAATTAATAGAACCCTCTCTTTTTGCAATAGTGGGATTTGAAGTTACCCCAGCTAGCGGTAAAATTTCAGACCACTTTTTAATCTCATCTAAATTTAATGTGTCAAGCATAAATTCCATAAAAAGAACCTCTTTATTTTACAAAGTATGCTCAGTACGTCCTATAATATCATCTTGGGTTGCCTTAGAAAGAACATTGAAGAATGCAGAGTATCCTGCAACACGAACAATTAAATCTCTGTGTTTTTCAGGATGTTTCTGAGCGTCAATCAACGTCTCTCTGGAAACAACATTGTATTGAATATGGTACCCATGTAAACGATTAAAGAATGTTCGTAACAAAGCAATTAGTTTTAATTTATCTTCTTCTTTGGCTAACGTTTGAGGATTTACTTTCTGATTTAAGAGAACCCCACCTACAATTTCATCTGTTGGTAATTTTGAAACAGATTTTAAAACAGATGTAGGGCCGTGTTGATCCATATTATGTGATGGTGAACAACCCTCTGCTAGCGGTGTACCTGCATTGCGGCCATCTGGAGTTGCTAATGTCCCACGTCCCTGCCCTACGTTGGCTGAGATAGAAGATGTTCCTGAATAACGAATTCCTCCAATAGGTCCTCTTCCATAACGTGTATTAGGATATTTAGCAATTTCATCAACATAAATGTTATAAGCAGCAGTAACTAAATTATCAGCATAATCATTATCGTTACCGTACTTAGGAGCGTCATTAATTAACATTTCTTGAATCGCCTTACCTTCTTCTCCGGCATAATCTGTTTCCAATGCATGCCAAAGTTGACTTGGGCTTATACGTTCTTCCTCAAATACTAACTTTTTAATTGCAGCTAATGAATCCGACAAATTTGCAATTCCAACTTGCAAACCTGATATATAATCATATACTGCTCCACCTTCTTTAAGGTGTTTTCCACGACCAATACAATCATCAGTCAATGCTGAACATAGAATATCAGGAACTTCTCGTTCCAATGATAAATCAATAGAATTTTCAACAATAACACTCATTCGTGTCAAATATCTTAGTGTTTTATCCCAAGCATTTTCTAATTCAGAAAAGTTCTTCATATCCTTAAAATGACCAAAGCTTGGTGCAAACCGTTTACCCGAAGCCGGATCAATTCCATCATTCATCGTGATAAGTAGAACCTTAGGGAAGTTCATATAACTCATACCTGTGCAACGATAGCCCCATTTCCCTGGAACTGCCGTTTCAACACATCCAATGGCACTGTAATCATAAGCATCATCTTCCAATACTCCTTTTGCAATAAAAGAAGGAATAATAATCTCATCATTATTAAATGCAGGCATACCAAAACCAAGTTTCATCACTTCAATACACTCATTCATGAAACGAGCATCTAAACCTGCATGGTAACGTACAGTTAGATTAGGCTGCGGCAGATGGGTTTGTGCAACTGATTTTAATACCAAATAAGACAATGGGTTAACAGCATCCTTCTTATCTCGAGTCTGTCCACCAATTGTAACATTTTGATATAAAGGACTTCCTGCTGAAGAAAATGTATGTGCTTGACTGCGAACCTTATTAATTGTAATTGTCTTAATCCAAAGATTTGTCAGACGTTCAACAATGCTATCTTCTGTTTCTTTACCACTTTCTAAATCAGCCTTCATATATGGATACATATATTGATCAAAACGACCATATGAAAGAGAGTGACCATTAGATTCAATTTGTAAAATACATTGAATAAACCAAACTGATTGAATAGCTTCTGCAAAAGTAGTTGCCGGTTCATATGGGACTCTAGAGCAAATATCTGCAATCTCAAGTAATTCTTTCTTACGTTTAGGATTTGCATTTTCGGCTAAATTTTTAGCAAGAGCAACAAAGCGATTTGCATATACTTTAATAGCATCGATTACGATAAATATAGAGTCGTAAAAATGATATTTATCAATACTTGCTGGATCTGTTAAATCTAGAGCTGATTTCTCTTTACGAGCCCGCTCTTCAAAACCTCTTAAACCAAATTGCAAAAGTTTCTGATAATTAACTGCTAAGTGAGCATCTCCAGAATTCATCTTACCTTCCATACCAAAGAATCCTGTTTCCATATAAACAGACACTTCTTCAGGTAACAAGGCACCAGCTCTAGCACGTAAATTATTATTTTCCCAAAACGGAGCAATACTTCTAAGTTGTTCTTTTGTTTCTTCAGTAATATAGAAAACATCTCCATCACGCTTTTCAAAAAGATCCAACTCATTGAGAACAAATTCTAGCGTATATTCTGGAAAAATAGGAGCATCTTTATTGGAAGAAGCTTGATTTCCCGCAATCATAGATTCTTCTTCGATATAGATAGTCATATTTTCCAAAATTTCTTTCAGCATATAGGCGCGTTTTAGGACATTAGGTTGTTCCTTATATCGATCATAAGCGCGTGTTGCTAGAACCGCTCTCTCAGCATCAATATAAGGTTTTTTATTTAAAACATCTTCTCGATATTTGTTCATCCTTTCAGTAAGGCTACCAAAATATTCTGTCTTGATTGTCGTTCTTGCTACTTCTTTATTTACCATAATAAGCACCTTTCTTTCGAAAATATTTTTGTTTCTTTCGAAAATATAATACCTAATTTTTTAGAGAATTTCAAGCTTTTAACTAGAAAAACTTTAACTCCCTAATATTTAGCACAAATGTGTGTTTAATGATAATACACAAATGTTTTTTACATTTATCAAACTTCATTCTGATAAGCTAAACGATCCTGTACTTTAAAGAATGGGAAATAAACTAATGTAGACATCGCTAATATCACCAGCTGAGTAATAACTCCTTGCCATCCACCAACCATAAATCCTGAAATAATAGCTGGAGTACTCCAAGGTAATGTAACTCCTGAGAATGGTTGCATGAAACCTGTTGCAATAGCTCCATATACTATAACAGCTGCAAGTACAGGAACAAGAATGAAAGGTACAAACATAACTGGATTCATGACAATCGGAAATCCAAATACAACTGGCTCATTTACGTTAAATATTGCTGGAAAAGCTGCTACTTTCCCTAACGCTTGGTACTGTTTAGATTTTGATGCAAAAAGCATCGCAACTACAAGTCCAAACGTAATCCCTGAACCAGATAGAATTAAAAATGAATCTAAAAATTGTTGAGTAACAATATGTGCACCATTTTCTAATGATAGATTCCCAGAGGCTAACATAGCTTTATTAGCATCAAGATTAGATAAAAGCAGAGCTGTCACTACTCCATTTACTACCGATTGTCCATGAACACCAAACCACCACAAAAATGATATAAAGAATGCAATTCCAATTGCACCATACAAAGATCCAGTTAAACCTTGCAATGGAACTTGAATAGCAGAATAAATCATTTCTATGAATGTTCCGCCATTAGTCAATGAGCTCGCTAAAATATATACAATCATAGAAAGTAAGAAAATTACAAATGCTGGAATCATTGCTTCAAACTGTTTCGCAATAGCTTGTGGAACTTGTTCTGGCATCTTAATAACAATTTTTCTCTTTATAAAGAAGGTATAAATACTTCCTACTACCAAACCTATAATGATAGCACCGATAATTCCTTGACCTCCAAACCAAACTTTACTAATAGCATCCCCAATTGCCTCACCTTGTTTAGGGATATAAGATGATCTTAGCAAAATAAAGAATGCAGATACAGATAGAACCCCAGCTGGCAAAGCCTCTACTCCGCTATTCTTAGCATAAGAATAGGCAATTGAAAAACAAGAAATTAGGCCCATAATCGCAAAAGTTCCTGAATATACTTGCATAAACGGCTCTGTCCAATTTGCTCCAAATAAACTAGCAATGCTCTTGTTTAATCCTTCAAATGGCAATTGTCCCATAATCAAGAATAAACTACCAACTACTGTCAATGGCAAAATTGCTAACATACCATCTTTTAGAGCTATAATACCACGCATATTCACAAACTTCATCATAGGTGCAATGATTTTTTGAACATCCATCTTTGCCATAATAAATCTCCTTTTCTTACCCACTAATAAAAGATAGGGCCAAATCTAATACTTTTTTCCCATCTAACATACCATAGTCCATCATCGGAATAACAGCTATCGGAATATTACACTTATCACAAATTTCTTTTGATTTATCTAATGTATAAGCAACTTGAGGTCCCAATAGTGCAACATCTAGATTTGGGGCATAATCCGCTAATTTAGACTGAGAAAATGCCTCTATTTCTGCCTCAACTCCACTAGATTGCGCTGCAATTTTCATATTATTTACAAGCATACCAGTAGAAAAGCCTGCTGCACAAAACAAACCAATCTTCACCATTATATTTTCCTCCTCTATGTTAATACTCTAGTATTATTTTTTATGAAGTTCTTTTCTCAAACTAATAATTTCTTTGATTAAATTAATCTCCGTCATACTAGTCATGAGATGATCTTGTGAATGAACAAAGAGAGCTGTAATTTCTGTCTTTGTACCAGACGCTTCCTGTGCCAAGAATTTTGTTTGTAGATTATGGGCTTCTAATAAGGCTGCATCAGCTAACTGGATTTCTTCTTCACATCGTTCACATGTACCGTTTTTTATGTAATCTAATGCTTTATAAATATGTTGTTTCGCATCGCCAGCATATAAAATTAAACCCATGATAATTTGATCTGGAACAATAATTTCCATAAATTCCTCCTCATTTCACTATGTAAAAAGCTTTTTTCATTTGAAATTTTAAAATTTTCTTTTGTAACTATAGAATACAACTACATAATAAACTTGTCAATCCAAAAATCAACAAATAAACTATTTTTATTTATATAAGCACAAATGTGCAATTGATTAAAAAAAAAACGATAAACTGATATCAGTCTATCATTTTCACTCGCATAAAATATTTCGAAAAGAAAAATCACCATCTTCTTCCAAAACTTTTAAAATTGTATTTTTATCTGTAATCAAATGATTTACTAAATTAGCACGCAAGACAGAAAGAATCGAAGATACTTTCGTATCACCGTAAGCAACAGCTAAACTTTGAGGAATATTTTTTAAATCTTCCAAAGAGATTGCTATCGTTCTTTCCTGTAAGTTCTCATAAACTTCTTTACCTTTTGAATCAAAGAATCGACAACAAATTTCCCCTACAGTTTTAACTTTTGTCAATTCTTTAAAGTCATCCTCTGTAAGCATGTCTAACCATTGATGTTTTCCTTTATTACTAAAATCACCAATCCCAACCACAACTATATCTAAATCTTTCCAACTATTTTTCAAATCTTCAAAATATCTTGATTGCAAAATACCATCTGCTAACAATTTATTTTCTTGCACAATTGTTGCATTCATAAATGTACACTCTCCATGAAATTTTCTAGACATTTCATAAATTAGTGTATTCACATGGTATTTAGCGTGTATGTGACTAGGACCACCTGCTAGAGGATAGAAGTGAACATTTCGGACACTTTTGCTGTGGATTAGATCTACTAAATTACTTAAACTTTTCCCCCAAGAAAAGCCAATTTTCATATTATCATCAATTAAATTCCTAAGGACACCTGCTGCAACTTGAGAAATTCTTTCAGATAAAATTGTTGGATTATCATCAAATTCATTTGGAATAATTTCTAAACTTTCCAGACCATATTTTTCTTTTACATAATTTTCCAACTTAAACATATTAGTATCAAAATTCTCTATTTCAATTTTAACAATTCCTGCATTCCTTGCTTCTGTTAACATTCTACTAATAGAGGTTCTATAAATTCCTAATTTTGCTGCTATTTGTGACTGATTTAAGTTTTCAATATAATACAGATAAGCAATTTTAGAGAGCAGTTTATTCCTATCTTGATTCATACACTTAACCTCTTACGAAACTACCTTAACCATTATCCCAGCATTTTCTAATGTAGCTATATTTTGTTTAGAAAGTTTTTCGTCTGTTATTACTTCATAGACTTGACTTAAAGCAAATCTTCTTACCGTACCCCTTTTATCAAATTTACTTGAGTCAGTTAGCACAATGACTTTATCCGACGCTGCTGAAATATATTGAACTACCTCACTGCGCATTAAATCTTTTCCTGTAAAGCCCATCTCTTTATCGTAACCATCTGTCCCAACAAAAGCTTGACGCACATGAAAAGTCTGTATCATTTCTTTTAATAAAGGTCCTACGGTAACCTGTGAATCTTTCTGAAACTCTCCACCAAGAACAATAATACGACATGAATCATAACCTCTCACAAAATTTGCTATAAAAAATGAATTTGTTACAATAGTGACATTTCTTTTTTGCTTGCAAATTTCCTCAGCAAGTAAAGCACAGGTTGAACCAGATTCTATCATTATTGTTTCATTATCTGATACCAATTTTACTGCTTCTTGAACAATTTTTCTCTTAATTTCATAATTAATTGACAAGCGTACATTTAAGTCATCTCCACTATTTAACACAGCATATCCATGCTCTCTGTGTAATAAGCCTTTTGACTCTAATTTATCTAAATCTTTTCTAATCGTTACTTTCGATACATTTAATTTTTCCGATAATGTATTAACATCAATCTTTTCATATTCTGATACTAATTTAATAATTTGTTCCAATCTTTTCATTTTACACCTCCGTTTTATTCTACCAAAATAAAAAGCAAAAAACAACAAATTAAACTTTCGTTCGTAATTGTTTTTCTTTCGTTTTTGTGATAGGATAGAATTATAAAGAGGAGGAACTCTTATGGAAATATCTAAAGGAATTATTTTTAATATTCAACACTTTTCAATTCATGACGGTCCGGGTATTCGTACAACTGTTTTTTTAAAAGGATGTCCTCTGCGCTGTCCATGGTGTTCTAATCCTGAATCTCAAAGAATGAAACCTGAAAAAATGAAAGATGCTCAACGAGAAAAATTCACTTTAGTAGGTGAAGAAAAAACTGTAGAAGAAATTATTGCAGAAGTATTGAAAGACAAAGAATTTTACGAAGAATCCGGTGGAGGTTTAACTTTATCTGGAGGTGAAATATTTGCTCAGTTTGAATTTGCTAAAGCTATCTTAAAGTCAGCTAAAGAACATCACATACACACTGCCATTGAAACTACTGCCTTTGTTGATCATGAAAAATTTGTTGATTTAATCCAATATGTGGATTTTATCTACACAGACCTAAAACATTATAATTCTATAAAACATAAAAAAGTGACCGGGGTTTTTAATCAAATGATTATTAAAAACATTCATTATGCTTTTTCTCAACATAAAACTATCGTTTTAAGAATCCCGGTTATTCCTGATTTTAACAATAGTTTAGAGGATGCAGAAGAATTCGCTACTCTATTTAACTCATTAAATATCGACCAAGTTCAACTACTCCCTTTTCATCAATTTGGTGAAAACAAATATCGTTTATTAAATCGGAAATATGAAATGGATGGAGTTGGCGCACTTCATCCTGAAGATCTCATTGATTATCAAAAGGTATTTCTGAACCATCATATTAATTGTTATTTCTAGTTTATTTCCTTGAAATGCTCTAGCTATTTGCAGATAACAAGCATCTATAATACATACTTAATTTTTCAAAAGGTTTAGCTAAAAAATTTTAGCCAAACCTTTTCTATTTTACCTTGCTCTAGAATTTTTAAACTGCTATACTTATAACAGAAAACCCTTCCAAGGAGGTAACGGATGTCTCATTCCTTTAAAAAATCTCTCCAAAAAGAAATTCTCCATAGAAGCTCTATCGCAGCCTTTGTGACCTCTCTTTTACTACTTATTTTACTTTTTGGTTTTTCCTATTTTTTACAAAGGCAACAACTATCCAATGATACGAGACAGATTGTCAAACAAGTTCAAGAGATGAAAGAAGCAAATAGTGAACTCCTAACCACTATGAACTATAAAATGATTCCTGGATTTTTGGATGGCAAACACACAGAGCGAGAAGTCTTTAGCTTATTTTACGAGACAAAAGCTAAATTAAAACTTAGTTCTGACCTCATTATCCTAAGTGATACAGGTGAATTACTATTTAGTACCAATCGAAATCATCAAGAAAGTATTTTATCTCCCTACTATCTAAAACTGCTCATTCAAAATCCTTCTCAAGATAAAGTTACAGAAAAAATTGCACTCTCTTCAGATAAGCAACATTACACACTCTTTATCAAACCACTACTTCAAAACCAACGAGTTAAGGCCTATACTATTGCTTTCGTAAATGAGAATGATTTCATCTCAAGTTTCCCAATGATAAATTCCAAATACATCATTACCGATAGCTTTGGAAATATGTTTTCCAACAATACAAATCAATTCACTCGTTCCACTCTTGAAAAATTTGATGAAAAACTCCTACACTCTCGCACCCACTGGTATGCGAATGAACCGCTTATTGTTCAAAAAGAAAAAGTCGGTGCTATTTTTTCAATCTATACTTTTCAATCCTTTTTTCCCATTCCTAGCTTACTTGGTCTAGCCTCCATTCTCACCTTATGTATATTCTTCCTCTACTTCTGGCAAGCAAGGCGAATTGCTCATAAGATTGCCACACACAATGCTGTTCCTATTGAAAGTTTGGTTTACCAACTTCAAGAAATTCCTAAACAAGCAGAAAAAAGGCTTTCTCTACAAACAGGTGATGAGTTTGAGTTTATGGCAGAAAAAATCAACAATATGTTGTACGAATTAGATCAACTTCATCAAAAAATGTTGACCATAGAAAAAGAAAAGTGGATTTTTGAAAGAAAAATGCTGGAAGCTCAGTTCAATCCTCATTTTCTCTACAATACACTTGAGACAATTAAAATTACTTCTTTAATGGATGCCGCTCTCACACAAGACCTGATTCAAAATCTCACGCGCATTCTTCGCTACAGTATCACCGATTTAGAAAAAGAAACAACCATTTGTCAGGATTTAAAGATTATAGAGGATTACCTGATTATTCATAAGATTCGTTTTGAGCACTTTTCTTATGATATTATCTGTCCAGAAACTGTTGATAATCAGCTTATACCTAAGCTCTTCTTGCTTCCTCTAGTAGAAAATGCTATAAAATATGGGATGCAATACCGTATTGATCTTCATATAGATATCCAAATTACCTTGGAAGCAGATTCTCTGACTTTTTTAGTCAAGGATAATGCTGGAGGGCTCACAAAACAAGAGCGACTCGCTATTTTAGACTCTTTAGAAAGCCCTCATACCCAGCATGGCATCGTTAACAGCTATAAACGATTGAGCAATTTCTTTTCTGATGTCCAGCTAGATTTAGGAGTCAATCGCCAAGGAGAAACTTGGGTCAAATTTATAACGAAAGGACTAACTCATGTTTAAGCTCATTATCGTAGAAGACGAACACCTCATTCGAAAATGGCTAGAGATTGCCGTAGACTACTCTGCCTTAGGCATCCAAGTCGTAGGAACTGCCAGTCATGGTCAAGAGGGAATGAAACTCATCCAAGAAAAAGAACCTCATATTGTCTTAACAGACATCACAATGCCAATTATGGATGCTTTTATGATGTTCGAAGCCACTCGTACTCTCTCCTATGAAAAAGTTATCTTATCAGGTTATAACGATTTTCAAAATGCCAAAAAAGCCATGCAATATGGGGCAGTTGATTTTCTATCCAAACCAATTGATACCAAGGATTTGACAGAATGTCTTCAAAAAATTGTTTTGCGATTACGAGTTAGCACTCGTCAAGAAACTCCTTTTTTAGAAGAATATCAAACTTTACTCACCTCTATCCAACAAATTGATACACAAAACCAAATCATTCAGCAAATTCTTGAATTTGTGCACCAACACTACTGCATGCACTTTACCATTTCTACCATTGCAGAGAATCTAGGATATAGCGAAAGTTATCTATATAAGGTTATCAAAGAAGACTTCCCAATGACGCTAAATGAATATATCTTACGCTACCGCCTCAAGCAAGCTATAGATAAAATGGCTGAGTCCCCCAATTCCCCCCTAAGCGATATCTCTGAACAAGTTGGATTTTCAGACTATAAATATTTTGCCAAAGTTTTTAAAAAATATCTCCATATTTCTCCAAAAGAATTAAAACTCATGGATAAAAACCATTGATGTAAAAGGATTGCTCAACTCTATTGTAGCAATCTTTTTATTTTATACTTACCATCAAAATCCTATCCACAGTTCACGCATCCTTACTCTATGAACTCATTCCCTGTTTTTCATTTTAGATTTCTTTAAGGTTTTTATTATATTCTATAGGACTCTACAAATGATAAATGTTAACTAAGTTGTAGAGTTGAAACGTTCGTAAAAAAGGAGATTATTATGAAAAAACTACTATTCTTTCTCTCTTGTGCCTGGATATTTCTTACTTTATCAGGATGTTCTTCACCTATAGAAGCAGAAACTAACTCTGAGAAAGATTCAGATAACACTTTGGTTGTCTACTCGCCTAACCCTGAAGATCTTATCGAAGAAACAATCCCTGCCTTCGAAGAAAAATATGGTATTAAAGTTGATTTAGTACAAGCCAGCACGGGTGAATTGTTCAAAAAAGCTGAGGCCGAAAAAGAATCCCCAGTAGCCGATGTCA
>ENA-OWLU01000013-OWLU01000013.1-metagenome-genome-assembly--contig:-NODE-13-length-12760-cov-6.239276_pt1 | contig 12760 bp, 8 predicted proteins | sample MGYA00245356_ERZ651118 | MGnify/ENA primary metagenome ERZ651118 (study PRJEB26857, sample SAMEA4031764) | metagenome | biome: human; feature: oral; material: saliva | place: Philippines | collected 2014 | study... | reverse complement strand
ATAATGCCTATGACCTTCACCTTCCCAAGGCACTTCCAAGTAATGGTGCGCTGCACATTCCGGCTTATGCTCAGCTCATTGGAGGAGTGATAGAAGTAATCAAGTATTTCTTAAAGCAAATGAAGCGTTGCGAGTCCTCCACTTTTCCAGAAAAGCTCTCAGTTCTTATAGCAAATCAGCCAGCCTTTGTCAGAACCCACATAGCCCAATATGGCTTGAATTGAATGATCAATCAGGGAGAAATGAGCGGTAATTTCACCTAGATCTCAATCTATTCGACGTAAAACCCTACCTTTGCATCACGATTAAGGCTTGGCAGTTCCATAACTCAACGATAATAAGCCCCTCAGGCGAGTCGAAAGACAGCATACTTGAGGGGCGTTCTTCATTTTATAGAGCTTATCTCATCTTCGTCGGCAGATGATGATTTTGGCTAATCATGTTCTCAAAACGATTATCAACGACAATAGAAGTATAGGGTTTTGCACTTGCTGGTCGACTCTACAGCACAACAGACACCAGAAGATTTACACTCCTATACTCAGATCCATGAGTTACTCGAACTACTAGAAAGCATTGCTCAATAGCTAAAATGGACTCTATAGTATGAGTAAAAGCCAAAACAACGCCTCACTGAAGTTGTAATGACAATCTCAGTGAGGCGTTGCTGTTTTATCTCATCTTCGGTCTACTGAACACTACTTTGCTCATGATATCCTGTTTCTCCTCCTTTTGTGGAGTAGAAGATTGAGCGTAGGTGGAAGCAGACTTAAACATCTTTGAAGCATCCAATGGAGAACCAGCGGTATTCCCATTTCCGATGCTCTGGTGCTGTCCGCTCTGCTCCTGCGTATTCCTTGTCTGTTGCCCTTCTTTCGCAATATTCTCTTCCGAGGGAGGATTAAGGGTTAGCGCAATCTTTCGGTCAAGTTCTGCTACTTGGGCTTTGATGTTGCGCAGCTCATCCTCCTTGTTCCAAACTCCGGTGGAGATGGCTTTGTAAACGTCAATGTCTTTTGTAGCCTTGGCGAGTTCTTTCTCGTGAGTGGCAATGACTTTCGGTATGCGCTCGAGTGCAGAGAGGAAGTTTTGACAAGCGAGTTTGGGGTCATTGGCTAGTTTGCCGTTGTTGTGCGTATAGAGAATACTACCCTCTCCTTTGACAAAGAATCGATTGACAGAGCCTTGAAAAAGGTCTTTCATCGAACTCTCTGTTTTGACCAAGATGTCAAAACCATAAATCGTACCAATCTTGTGATGCTCTCCTTCCGTACGCGCTTTTTCGGCTATTTCCTGCAGGCGTGCAGCCACTGCCTTCATATCGCTACTATCCGAAACGCCATTGATGTCTAATTTATTGACCGCATTGCCTTCGCCATCTCGCACCACCCGTTTCTCAAATTGTGCGAGGTCATTTTGGGCTTCTGCCACACGTGAGGAGTGAAAATCCACAGAATGCTGAAGTTCACAAAGTTTTCCCGAAGCCGAATCACGTTCCTTCATAAAGTTTTTGCGCTCTGATTCCAAAGCGGTAATCTTCTTGTCGAGCTTTGCCTTTTCCAGAAGGTCGGTATTGCCCGAAAGTACAGCTACGTATTCAGAAAAATTCATTCCGCTGTCTTCATCCATCGAGCCTTCGTCAATGGTTCTTGCACCAAGGGTGTTACTTTTCAATTGATTGATGAAAAGTTGCTTGTTGTGTAGGAGATTGAATTTGTAGCTATCCAACGACCGCTCCACGGCATAGATGATTACATCTACCTTATTATCGGCAAATTCTTTGGCAATGAGGTTTCCCTTGCGCACAGCTCGTCCGTTGCGCTGCTCAAGGTCTGAAGGTCGCCACGGGGTGTCCAAATGGTGGATGGCTACGGCACGTTGTTGCGCATTTGTTCCTGTGCCGAGCATAGAAGTTGAACCAAAGATGATACGGATGTCTCCACGATTCATCGCATCTACCATCGCTTTCTTGGCTCTCTCATTCTTGCACTCTTGGATAAAACGAATTTCGTGGGCTGGAATGTTGTAGTCCTCTACTAGTTTGCGCTTGATTTCTGAATACACGTTCCATTCTCCAGCCTTGTATGTCCCCAAATCAGAGAAGACAAACTGTGTCCCCTTCTGCTCATTGTATTTTTGGTAGTAATCATTGAGCATCTTGGCGCAGTGAGATGCCTTGTTATCAATGTGGTCGCTGTACTTATCCTCACTTATCATACGCAAGTCTAAGCTCATCTTGCGCGCATAGTCCGTGGCGATAAGCATCTTTGCCTTTTCTTCTTTTTGACTCAAGGGTTCTCTGTCCAAAAGTGTTGCATCACCTGAGCGCGCAAATTCCATCAACTTCTTGATGAATTCCTCTTGCTCTGGTGTCGGTGGTATGTTGTGTAAGATTTCATTCTTTTCGGGTCTGTCGATTCCAATGTCTTTGGCAGTGCGAAAATCGCAAATCTCCGCATAGAAACTCGCAAGCTCAGGCACTTTAATGAAGGTGCGGAAGCGCTCCTTCTGAATGATTTCGTTGGTGATAGAGAATTCGTAGTCGGTACTCTTCTTGGCAAAGACGGCTGCCCAAGCGTCAAAGCTGTTGATGCCTTGCTTTTCGAGAGCTTGTGGACGCAAGTATTTGAAGAGGAGATATAGCTCGGTCAAACTATTAGATATAGTAGTCCCTGAAAGGAAGGTTGCCCCCAAATCCTTACCTGAGCGTTCTTGAATGGTGCGAATGGCAAAGAGCATATTGAGTGCGCGTTGCGAACCATCGGGATTGCCAAGTCCCGAAACACGGTCGTGTCGAGTGTTGAACATTAAGTTTTTGAACTGGTGACTTTCATCTACAAAGAGGTGGTCGATGCCCATCATCTTAAAATCCACCGCATCATCCTTTCGTTCGGCGATACTGTCTTGTATCTCGTGCAGTTTCACCTCGAGTGTTTGTTTGCGTTTCTCCAAGCCTTTGAGCATAGCTTTGGAAATGTCCTTGCCTTCTCTGCGCAAAACCTCTAAGTTCTCCTCTATGGAGTCCTTTTCCTTTTGGAATATGGCTTCTTGCACCTCTAAAGCCTGCGGAATCATTCCGAATTGTTCGTGGGTCAAGATGATACAATCCCAATCATTATTCTTGATGTCGGCAAAGATGCGCTGTCTATTTTGTTTGGTAAAATCATCTTTACCGGGATAGAGTATGCGCGCATTGGGATATGCCTTTCTGAAAGTATCGGCAATATCAAAGACATTGGCTTTGAGTCCTATAATCATGGGCTTGTTGGCTATCCCTAATCGCTTCATTTCATAGGCAGCTATACACATAATGAGGGTCTTTCCTGCTCCTACTTCGTGGTCACAGATGCCTCCGCCATTGGTTTTGAGCATCCACACAACATCTTTTTGACTCTTGTATAAGTCAGGGATGCCTAATCGTTTGAGATCTAAGTAGGGGAAGCTCTGATGTCCTCCGTCAAAGTTTGGACGAACGAAGCAATTAAAGAGTTCATTGTATCTATTTGCGAGTTGCTCCTTAAAAGAGTCTGGACGTCTGCCTAACCAATCCACAAATCCTTGTCTGATTTCCTCAATCTTGCTATTGGCTTGTTGGATTTTCTCTCCATCACGCACTTTGATGGTGCGTTCTTCTCCAGTGATGGGGTCGATGACTTCCTTGCTTTTGCTGATGTCGGGAATCGTATTATGTAGGGCGTGTTTGAGAAGATGCAAACCATCGTATTTGCGAAACTCTCCCTGCACGGCATATTTGTGTAAGATATTACCGTTCTTATTGTCGCAACCGATGGTATATTCGTCCATGTTAGGATGATAGCCTACCCTTAGGTCTGTATCGAAAAACTCTGTGGCAAATTGTCCATAAACGCCTGCGGGTATCCAGCGTTCGCCAAGGTTGAAGTCCAATTCTGCAAAGGGAATGGGAGTGGGTTTGGCGGCTATGAGGGCTGCTAAACTCTGTTGGGCTTCTTCATGATCGGGATGGTCTAAGAGCCAAGAACTGATGCGCTCTGCTTTTTCTACGACATTGCCTGAGATGAATTTGTCTGCGACTTCGTAACCTTCGATTTCTGGGTTATAGTAGATGCGTCCCTCGAGAGCGGAGATGATATCGCTTTCTTCCATTTCGGGGAGTAGCGAAGACATATAACTGAGTTCGACACTGCCATATTTGTTGAGGGATGCTCCAAGTGCTTCCAAAGGGTCGGAAGCAATGGTGAGTTCTGTGGTTGAAAAGGCTGTGGGGTGGTCGAAGATGTCGGCTTTGGTATACTTTCCTTGTTCGGAACGCTCCAGAAATAGCATTTCTACTCCCGTGGCATCCATCTTGATGAGGTCGGTATTGGCTTTTTTGTTGAGTGCTCCCCAGCGTGCTACGAAGTTATCGTACAAGCGATTGAGTTTCTCACGCTCTTCTTTATCTTCTGCGTGGTTGGTGGCTTCATAATCATAGAGACGGTGGTAGCACTCACGGATTTCCACATAGGCTTTCAGGCGTGTGATTTGCGTGAGGGGCAAATCCATTGGGTGAAAGGTGGGTTGTCGTTTGAGGTCGGAGAGATAGCCCACTTGTCCTTTCTGCACCACAATTGAGCCATCACGCAGATGACTATCGGGGGCAGAAAGAAATGGTCGGGGATTGGCATCAAAGATTTGTTTCACCTCCGCTATGGACTGTGGTTTTAGCGTGGTGTCTTCATTGACAAAGTCAAAAAGCGAAGGCTCGGAAGTCGTGCTTTGCGTGGCTTTCCCGGACTTAGCGGTTGTCTGTGGTTTTGTCTTTGACTTTGTTTGCGTCTTAGCGGTTGCCTTCTTGGGGGTATTGGCTTTTAGTTCTGCACTGACGCGCTCTACTTCTTGTGTCCACAGCGTGTATTCCTCGGGAGCAAAGAGCAGATACTCCTGATCATTGTTGCTTTCTACAATGGGATGGTGGTCATCATCGAAATAAACAGTTTGCCCATTCATCTCGCGTGGGGCTTCCACGTCTGGTCGCTTCTCTGCTTTCTCTTCATATTGATGGAATAGGGTCAATGTCGGTACACCTTCGGGAGCGGGTTCTTCAGAGATTGTTTCTACAATATCTGTTTGCGGAGTCATTTGTTCTTCTTGAGATTTTGCTTCTTCCTGCTCCTTTGTATCTTCCTTAATTTCTGCCTTTATTTCCTCCTTTATTTCCTCCGCAATAGCTTCTTCTATCTGTACTTTTTCCTTGGTGAATTGCCCTTGCACCAAGTCTTCTAGTTCTTCTATTTCGTGGAGTTTGCAGGGCGTGAAATACAAATCGCGTTCTATACCCAAGCCGTGTACCTTCACTTCTTGCATTTCATCGAGCGACATATTTCCAAGTTCCCAACCATAACCCATCGTTACGGCTCCAAAACCTATTCGGGTCTTGGGGTCGTATTCTAAGATGTAGGCGGTGTAAGCACCCATCGGAAAGAAATAGCGTGCATACGCTGTTTTATCGCCAACTAGTTCTTTTTGTGTGGAATAGAGTTTGGGCAATTGCTTTTGAATGGTCTTGGGCATCAGGTTGTAGGCATCGTTTGCTTCCTTTTCTTCTTGTGGAGTTGATTGTTCCTTCTGTTCTTTCTGCCCTGATAATCCTGCGGTCACACCCAGTTTTCGCAGTTTCTTTTCGGCTTCGGCTTGGCGTTCTTCTTCACTCATCGCAACACCTGTGTGATAGAGTTTGCGATCAAATCGTTCTTCTATATCGTGTGAGAGTTGCTCACGCAAACTGTCAGCCATTTCTTGAATTCCGCCCTCAAATTGATACTCCCACGTGGGTTTTCCATAAGGATCTGCTCCCATTATTCGAGTAGTGGCGATGGTATGCGATTGGATGTCATCCCAACTGCCTTCAAAGAGCGCACTGTGTGTGAATGCTATTGAGAAACCATCGCCTTTGGGAACTGCAATGGTCTGCACAAACTTTTCTTCATCCGATGTTGCAATGCCTTTTCCGCTTTGTTTTTGCAGGACAATGAGGTCACTCCCTACCTCTGTGCCTGCATTTTCACTGAACATTCCTCCGGGCAGGCGAATCGCTGAGATGAGTTTACTATTCTCCATCAAATAACGGCGGAAGGCTTCATTGCGTGGGGCATCTAATAAGCCTTGTGAGGTGATGAAAGCTAGTACTCCTCCTTCGCGAATGCTGTCGAGTCCTTTGATGAAAAAGTAATTGTGTATGGCGCGTGTGGATTCTTTTTTGATGACGTCTTGTCCTTTGTTGTAAGCTCTATCGTAGACCATAAAGTCACCAAAGGGGATATTGCTGGCAATAAGGTCATACTTATCGGCTTCTGTACGTTCTTCTATACTTTCAAAGGGGGCTTGTTGCACAAAGATGGTGCTTTGCCCTAGGGGATGTAGACTTTGAACTATGCGGGCGGTGAGCAAATCTTTTTCAAAGGCGTCTACCCGACCTACGTGTGGGACGAGGGTTTCGGCAAATGCACCCATCCCTAAGGAAGGGTCTAGGCAAGTGCGAAAGGTTACGTCTGTTTTCTCTAAAGAATCGGCAATGGCATTGACGATGCGTGTGTCGGTATAAAAGGAGGTGAGGACGCTTGCCTTGATGCTCTCCCAATAGCGTTTAGCCATATCGGCACTGGGGGCTTCTCGATAGATGAGTTGTTTGAGTGCGCAAGTAGGGGCAAAGAGGTCTTGTTCGGACTTTGACCAATAGCGGATGTCTTCGGGTTGGTCGGTTCGGTTTAAGATGCACTTCAATCCGCCAAAACCTTGATAGGCACGCAGCACTTTTTGTTCTTCTTCGGTGGCGGTGCGTTGTTCTTTCTCTAAACGAAGGAGAAGACCTATGGCTGCTGTGTTGGCTTCTAATACAGCTTTTTTGTTGTAAGACATAGTAAAGAAATGAGAGAATTGAATGGAGGGTAAAGGATGTGGGAGGGGGCGCAGAAAATGTGGCTTATTTTCGAGAAAACGTGGGAGATTTTCTAAAAAAGCTCGGACTTTTTTGATGAAATCTCCCACGTTTTTATGGCTTACTTCCTACCTTTGGGTTTAGAGGTGGTGTTGTCAAATTCAAATGCGGTGGAACCATCGCCACGAAGCACGAGATGGGCATTGAATTTCTTGCCTGCTTTGCTCTGAAAACCTTTGATGAGAGTTGTGCGCTTGGTCGTCAGGAGGTCTTTCGTCTGCGCTTCGGTGAGGGTGATGCCACATATCTCACGAAAGACGTGGAAATCGCAACCTTCACTCTTGCATTTCGCCACTTTGGGGAAGATGCCCACGGTGTCCTTGCCGCACATCGGACAACGATAAGTGGGATATTGGGGTTGCACTATTTGTAAAGCAAGGAGTTCACGACAGATTTCTGCGGTATAGTCCTTGATGCGTGTAGAGAAGTCCTCGGCTGATGCTTTGCCTGCTTCGATGGCAGAGAGGGCGAGTTCCCAATTACCCGTCATTTCTGCATTGGCGATGCGTTGGTCTTTGACGATGCCATAAACGGATAAGCCTTTTTCCGTGGGGAGGAGTGTTTTCTTTTCTCTGCGGATAAAGTCACGAAGTAGGAGGGTTTCGATGATACTGGCGCGTGTGGCTGGTGTGCCGATGCCGCAATCACTGATGGCTTTGCGAGTGTCGGTGTCTGCTATCTCTCGACCTGCGTTTTCCATCGCAGAGAGCAACGTGGCTTCTGTAAACAAGGGCTTAGGCTTGGTCTTATGTTGCGTAATTGCTCCGTGGTCAAGAGGGAGGTTCTCACCTTCTTGAACATTGGGAAGCTCAGCGAGGAGTTCTTCCTTGGCTTCTTCGCTTTCATCGGATTGTATTTTCTCTCCTTGGGAAGTATAGGCTTTCCATCCTTGCGACAAAATTTGTTTGCCACGCCAGACAAAGCGATGAGTGCCATCTGTTAGTTCTATTTGCATACGCTCTTCTTGGGCATTGGGGGCGAAGGCTGCCACAAAGCGTGCGCATATCATTTGATAGATGGCTGCTTCATCGGATGATAATGTCTGGGAATTTCCTTCTCCTGTAGGCAAGAGGGCGTGGTGGTCAGTCACCTTGCTGTCGTCTACGGAGTGAGGATTGAGAGGACTTTTCAACTCTTCTCCTAGTGCACTCAAGAGCCGTGGCACTTCTTCAAAGACATCTTGGCTAATGTAACGACTGCCCGTACGGGGATAGGTCGTTACTTTCTTTTCATAGAGAGATTGTGCCAGAGATAGGGTCTTGTCTGCGGAATATCCTAGTTGGCGATTGGCTTCTTTTTGAAGGGTTGTCAAATCATAGAGCAAAGGTGGGGGCATTGCTGCAACCTTGCGACTGACAGAGGTGGCTACCAAGGAGGACTGACGGCTTAGCGTAGCAAAAGCGGTCTGTGCTTCTCCCTCGGTTGAGAAATCCTCTGTACAAGTGCTTTGAAGAAGGACACCATCTTTCTGTACAAAGGCTTGTAATCGCCAAAAGGGGACGGACGAGAATCCTTGGTGCTCCAAATACCGACGGCAGATCATGGCTAGTGTGGGTGTTTGCACACGACCTAGTGAATAGGCTCCGCGTCGAGCGATGGACAATGCTCGACTGGCATTGATGCCGACTAACCAATCGGCTTCACTGCGTGCTTTGCCTGCTAGATAAAGGGCATCATACGCGCTTCCGGCTTTGAGCTGGGCGAGTCCCTCTCGGATGGCTTTATCGGTGAGGGACGAAATCCAAAGTCGATGGAAGGGCTTTTGGCAACCTAGATAGCCATAGATATAGCGGAAGATGAGTTCTCCTTCTCGTCCAGCATCGGTGGCTACGATGATTTGGCCGCTTTTTTCAAAACAGGAACGGATGATTTTGAGTTGCTTAAGGGCGGTTGGATCGTCTTCAAAATCTTTACCTTTGCGGATTTGGCGCACCATGAGCTGGAAAGGCTGTGGAACGATGGGGAGTTCCTCTGCTTTGTAAGCTCCATAGCCATATTGTTCGGGCATTGACAAGGTGATGAGGTGACCAAATGCCCAAGTGACAAGGTAGCCTGCTCCTTCCAGGAAGCCGTCTTCTCTATGATTCGCTCCAACTATACGCGCAATGTCACGCGCCACGGAGGGCTTTTCGGCAATGATACAAGTTATCATAGTGGATTCTATTGATTAGATTATAGGTTACATCTTGCGACCGCGCTTTGCTTTTTGTTCTTGCTTGGCTTGCTGCACTTCTGTGGGTTGGGTTTGTTGGGATTTGAGCGGTTCTTTGAGGTCTTTCGTGGCTTCGTTGGTTTTGCCGTGGTTGTTCACAGCAACCTGAGTTTTATTTTCCTCGGCTACGGCTTCAACCTTCCCCTTGTCTTGTTTCTTATCAGGATTCCATTTATAGAATCTTGGGCGGTTTTCCTCCTTGTCCATACGGACAAAGGCATTGAAACTCTTGCCTTCCTTGTCTACCATATTCTTGAGATAGAGCGTGCTACCTGCATTCAAGGATTCGCGCTGTTTGTCGGAGAGCGTGAGTCCACAGAGTTTACGAGGAATTCTGCCTTGCTTTTGTCCTTGTTCTTGGTGTTGTGCCTTGCGTTCTTGCAAACTCTTCTTATCACCAAAGATAAATTCGATGCCTTTCTTCTCGGCATTGACTTGGAGCGTGGCATCAAAGGATTTACCATTCTTGGAAGTCATCCCTTCTACCTTCACAGCCTTACCTTCTATGAGGTCTTTGTATTGCTGGTCAGAGAGGGTGACGCCTTTTATTTCCTTGGGGATAGACACTCTGTCGGCACGCAAAGCGATAACTTCATTCGTCTGTGGGTCAATGGAAACATAGGCAGAGAAAGGCTCGCCGTTTTTGGGCGTTACTTCGATGGTTTTACCCAAATTTCCCGTTGCCAAAAGGGTTTCCTTTTCCTCATTTGAAAACTTGTGTCCCATATAGGGAAAGTCGAGTTGCGGTTCTTTTCTTAGGGAATGGACGGCTAGGGAGATTTTCCCTTCTTCGTCTGTTCGGAATGCAAGGCGTGCTTCGGTGTGGATGGTGGTTTCTCCTACGGGAATGGCAATCGGCAATAGATTGGTTTTCTGCCAATTGAGCATTTTGTCGAGTTCTCCATTCTGCTCGAGTTTTTCTTTAGAAAGTCCCAAGGTTTCAAGCATCTTCCAATCTACGCGTTCGGGATTGATGGCTGTGGCATTCTTCTGCTGAGGAAGGTAATCTTCGAAATCGAGCTGAATGTCTTTTATCTTCTGCTGATTGTCGGGATTTTGCTTGTTTTGCAACATTGTTTTGAGATTCGCCACGCCTTGTTCCACATTGTCAGCAAGCACCTTGTACAAGCCAAAATGTTTGGGGTCGTTGAACTGTTTGAGGAAATTCTTCATGAAGTTCTTCAAGAGTCCATCTCTACTATTGAATTTGAGGAAGTCGCTTTGGTTGGCTTCTTCGGCAGGGGCTGTTTTGAGTTTCCCCTTTTCATCGATGTTTGAAACTACGGAAAGTTTACCTACTTCCGCCTCGTTTTTGACCTCCGTGCGGTCTTCTAAGACTAGCACATAGTCGTCCATGTGATTGTTGTCCGTATTGATGCTATTAGTTGATATTTAATACTCTAAGAAGCAAAAATAAGGACTAAAACAACGCACTCAGTAGGCGGAGGATAAGGAAGGAAGAGGAAGGAAGAAGCAGGAGAATATAAAATTCTTAATGAAATACTTGTTTACTTGAACGCCAATCGTTATATTTGCACGTACACACTATGTGCGAGCTATTTAGCTATACAATTATGAGACCGTTATGAGCTTTTTGAAACTACCTCTAGATTTCTCCTCAGCCCTTCGAGGGACGCTGTCACGTTGCTCGCTGGCAGGGTCCATTGCGCAGCAGCTGATGCGTCGCTTCAAGAAACTCGTAGCACAACAGCCACCACAACAGCCACAAGTAGATGGAAAATATTACTCAGCAGATTGACCAGTTTTGGCGAGTCATCAAAGCAGAGTTCCTAGCCCATCCAAGCTGGGGATACCTGCTACTCGTCCTTGCATTCGCAGTATATCTCATCGGTATTATTCTTAACAAGGACTGGGCAGTGCATCCTGCTGGCTACTATAGTGGTTGGCATATGATAGAGGATTTCTTCGGCCGTACAGGCTTGCGCATCGTAAGTGGCTTCTTCATCTTTGTCGCTATCCTTGGACTCATCTACCTGTTCCTGAAGACTTACTAGCATAAATTTTCCCCACATTCGTATATGCCTCGTCGTAACACTCCTGATCATAGCTATTTTGATAGCGTAATCACTCAGTTGGAGCTGAGTGTAGGTCGCTCGTGTTCAGGTGTGGTGTCGAATCTGGAGAGCAGTGCCGCATCGGGCGTCTTTATAGGTTTGAATGCCGTAGACACGGGGCTTAAGGCGGGAATGGCTTCTCCGATAAGATGGGCAATCTGTATAATGATCCCGACAAGAAGCTACACAAGTATCTCGAAGGAGGTCACATCGAGAAGTCGGGAGAATGGACCTTCAAAATGAACCTGCATAGCTATGTCGAGGAACCCAATTCATCTATGTATCTTCAACTTATGCTCGCAAGTTATATAAGGCTAACCTTCATATGAAAAAGCGTACTTCTCCCATAGATATACACCACAGAATTCCTCAAATGTATATTGGACCTAAGAGGCTTTTCCCTGAATCAATGAGAACATCTCTATCAAACTTACAGACCTTACCCAGAGAGGTTCACCGGAAGTTTGTTATACCTAGATGGACAGAGTTTAGGTCTAAATATCCTAATCCCACAAGGTCACAAGTGATTAGGCAGGCAATGGAAGTTGATAAAGATATAATGCAATATTTGTAAGTTATGGAACTAGATCAAATAAAGGAGCTTGCTATTTACCTATCAGGTGTCAATAGTGATGTTGAGATTTATCCTCAATATGGGAAATTGACTATTCTTAGAAATATTGGTAAGATCCCAGGGGAGTGTGATGCTCAGTATGTGGACTTCCTCTGTTTTAGTAATGGTCTCAAGGCTTATGATTGTGTCTTCTATGGATTCAAGTCAAAAGAATTACGTCCATATATGCATGAGAATATCGGAGATCTCTGGGTAATGGACTGTATGTTAGCTGGCACATTTTGGGGATTCGGATCATCAAGCTCAGGTTATAATTTTGGTTATGTAAAAAAGAAAGATACTCAAGGGAATCATTATATTGGTTTTTATGACATGTCTTACCCCCAAGAGGTTACTCTCATAGCATCTTCCTTCAATATCTTTATGTGGAAATTCTTGTCAGGGGTAAAGGCAGCAGTCAAGGAAGGTGCAGATATCCCCATCTTGGATGCTGCCTGGTTTCATGGAATTGGTGAATCATACTACCATGATGAAGAGCTATTTTCCTCAGAAGAGGCAAGAAGTGATTTTAGGTACGAACTTTGACAGTCTGGAGCACTTAGCCCTAGGTTTATGCCGGAATTAATAGTGCCGTCGCTTGGCTATGAACGGAAAAATCATTGAGGAGACTCAGCTAGGGCTGAATCCCGAACTAGGACGATACATCTCACAAGATTCGATAGTGCTAGCTGGGGACGACATTAAGCTGTATTGGTATGTAGAGAATAGCCTCTCTTGGATTGATCCATTTGGCTTGACTTCAATCTCATATGCAGAGGAAGCTAAGGCATTAGGATATAAATCTGTCAATAACCAATGTTCACATGGATCAGCCTATATTCAAGAAAGGGCGTAGCAAGTGTGAGGCCATCCGATAGGAATGTAAACAAGATAGGGAGTTATGT
>ENA-OWLU01000012-OWLU01000012.1-metagenome-genome-assembly--contig:-NODE-12-length-13290-cov-9.538648_pt1 | contig 13290 bp, 14 predicted proteins | sample MGYA00245356_ERZ651118 | MGnify/ENA primary metagenome ERZ651118 (study PRJEB26857, sample SAMEA4031764) | metagenome | biome: human; feature: oral; material: saliva | place: Philippines | collected 2014 | study... | reverse complement strand
TGGGACCTTCTCCAGCCCCAGGATGTGACGAGCCGACATCGAGGTGCCAAACCACCCCGTCGATATGAGCTCTTGGGGGGGATCAGCCTGTTATCCCCGGAGTACCTTTTATCCTTTGAGCGACGGAGTTTCCATACACATCCGCCGGATCACTATGCCCCAGTTTCCTGCCTGCTCGGCATGTCTGCCTCCCAGTCAAGCGCCCTTATGCCATTGCACTCTATAAGGCCGGTTACCAATCGGCCCGAGGGCACCTTTGGAAGCCTCCGTTACGCTTTTGGAGGCGACCACCCCAGTCAAACTACCCACCAAACAATGTCCTCGTAAATCACGAGTTAGACCTCAGACAGCCAAAGGGCCGTATTTCAAGGATGGCTCCACGAATGCTGGCGCACCCGCTTCGAAGCCTCCGGCCTATCCTACACATCGGATGACCAAGGTCAATGCTAAGCTGTAGTAAAGGTTCACGGGGTCTTTTCGTCCCATCGCGGGTAATCGGCATCTTCACCGATACTACAATTTCACTGGAATCATGGTTGAGACAGTGCCCAGATCATTACACCATTCGTGCAGGTCGGAACTTACCCGACAAGGAATTTCGCTACCTTAGGACCGTTATAGTTACGGCCGCCGTTTACTGGGGCTTCAATTCAATGCTTCCTATTGCTAGTGACATCTCCTCTTAACCTTCCAGCACCGGGCAGGTGTCAGGCTGTATACTTCATCTTTCGAGTTTGCACAGCCCTGTGTTTTTGTTAAACAGTTGCCTGGACCTATTCTCTGCGCCTCATATTGCTATGAGGACCCCTTATCCCGAAGTTACGGGGTCAATTTGCCTAGTTCCTTAACCATGAATCTCTCAACGCCTTAGTATATTCTACCCGACCACGTGTGTCCGTTTGCGGTACGGGTCGCAGTAACATTAAGTTTAGCGGATTTTCTCGGAAGTATGATTACCTGCACTCAACTCTTCCCGAAGGAAGTGCTGTACTTTCGTGTTTCAGCTCAAGTGGTGGATTTGCCTGCCACTCTCATAACCTACGCACTTAAACGCCCTATTCCGTCAGGGCGCGGCAGTGTCACTGCTCCGTCTCCACATCACTGATACTGCGAGTTGCGGAATATTAACCGCATCTGCCATCGCCTTCGCCGTTCGGCTGAGACTTAGGACCCGACTAACCCCGGGCTGATTGGCATCGCCCGGGAAACCTCGGTCTTTCGGCGAAAGGGAATCTCACCCTTTTTATCGTTACTTATACCTACATTTGCTTTTCCATAAGCTCCAGGATCGGTTACCCTCACCATTCAACGCCGATGGAATGCTCCCCTACCGATACTTTTAATATACATTACTATCCCGCGCCTTCGGTATCTGACTTATACCCGATTATTATCCATGCCCGGACCCTCGACTAGTGAGCTGTTACGCACTCTTTGAATGAATGGCTGCTTCCAAGCCAACATCCTAGCTGTCACGGGGACCAGACTTCGTTAGACTAACTTAGACAGAATTTCGGGACCTTAGACGGCGGTCTGGATTCTTCTCCTCTCGGGGACGGACCTTAGCACCCGCCCCCTTACTGCACATCTGCTATCCATAAGCATTCGGAGTTCGTCAGGTCTCGATAGGCGGTGAAGCCCTCTTGACCTATCGGTCGCTCTACCTCTTAGGGAGATCGATGCACGCGGCACCTAAATGCCTTTCGGGGAGTACGAGCTATCTCCAAGTTTGATTGGCCTTTCACTCCTACACTCACCTCATCGGGAAGCTTTTCAACGCTTATCCGTGCGGTCCTCCATCCGGTGTTACCCGGACTTCAACCTGGGCAAGTGTAGATCACTTGGTTTCGCGTCTACCCCATCTGACTCGACGCCCTATTCAGGCTCGCTTTCACTGCGGATGCGCGTCTCATGACGCTTATCCTTGCCAGACATGGTAACTCGTAGGTTCATTATGCAAAAGGCACGCCGTCACTGAATTAACAGCTCCGACCGCTTGTAGGCGCATGGTTTCAGGAACTATTTCACTCTCCTCATCGGAGTGCTTTTCACCTTTCCCTCACGGTACTCGTTCACTATCGGTCTCACGGGAGTATTTAGCCTTACCGGATGGTCCCGGCAGATTCGCGCAGAATTTCACGTGTTCCGCGTTACTCAGGATACCACTACGTCTCGTCATGCTTCGAATACGGGATTATCACCCTCTATGATTGTTCTTTCCAGAACATTCTTCTCACAATCTAAGTACGACAGCGTGGTCCTACAACCCCTGCTAAGCGTTGCCACAAAGCAGGTTTGGGCTATTCCCCGTTCGCTCGCCACTACTAGGGGAATCATTATTTATTTTCTCTTCCTAAAGGTACTAAGATGTTTCAGTTCCCTTCGTTCGCCTCACTACTTTTGTAGTGATAACAGGTCTTCAACCTGCTGGGTTGTCCCATTCGGAAATCCTTGGATCAAAGGTTATTTGCACCTACCCAAGGCTTATCGCAGCTTATCACGTCCTTCATCGCCTCCGTGAGCCAAGGCATCCGCCATGCGCCCTTTCTTACTTTCTTCGCCTTCTTTGTAATTGCTTACAAAGAATGTAGCTCATACTTTCAGCTGTTGTGTGATTCTAATTTAAAGAAGTAAAACCTCTTTTAGAATACTGGTCTAAAAAAAGACCAGCTCTACATTACAGTCTTGCTTGTGTCAATATGTCAAAGATCGGATAAAGGAAAAATCGAAAATGAATAAGGAAATACCTTAAAACAAATGATTACCTTTAATGGTGGAGAATAACGGATTCGAACCGTTGACCCCCTGCTTGCAAAGCAGGTGCTCTAGCCAACTGAGCTAATCCCCCAAGGGAATTTTAGAGTATTGAATTAGAAGTTTTAATTTAGAAACTCTACATTCAATAATAAAAGCTCATCAATAAACGCCTCTAAAACATCATCTTTAGACCAACGTAGCGGCTCAATAAGCTCAAAGTCAGAAAAAGTGCGGTTAATTTTTTGCTTAAATTTAAGCTCAAAGCCTCGTCCTGTTCCCTCATAACTATGAATGGTTGTCGTAAATAAAATATGCTTAAAATGCTGGGAAAAAGCGCTAAGTTGAGCAATCGGCAGCATTGCCGCCTCATCAACAAAAAGCCAAGCATTTTCAGAAAAAGAAGGATCATTTCTCAAAGCAAGGAAAAGCTCATCTGGTGCGATAAAGATAATCTCTTTTTGTGAAAATTCAGCCAAAATTTTAACCGCGCTTTTATTTGGAGCGGTGAGGTAAATTTTAGTATCCAGTTGATTCGCTAATAAGCCTGCTAGAGCTGATTTCCCTCTTCCTCGTTTGGCAGTAAGAAAGTAAAGTTCAGATTCTTTTTGTAAGATTTGCTCAATGATTTTCTGCTGATCTTTGGGATTAGGAAGGCGTACGTGCCAATTGTCCCACCGAGGTTTATCGGAGTTTAAGCCCTCAGTGGAGGGCTTGCTTTTCTGTTTCATGTGTTTCTTCTTTACTGACGACTTTGGAGTTCAGTATTTCCTCGCACCGAGGCAAGGAGTTTTTGTGAGACAAACCGCGGTTTGTGTTACAAAGACACACCTTGCCAGTAAAAAGAGTTGATGCTGAGGAAGCATCCAGCCCTTAGTGGGCTGTTTCCTTCGGTCGTGTTAGGGGTTGTATTTGTTCGTCTGCAAAGTTACAGCCTAAACTTAAATCATTCAATACGAAAGGATTACCCAATTCATCCCTATTTTTCCCTCTTTTCTCCTTTTCTTGTGAGTGGACTAAAAACTAAGTTCTTTTGCAGAGTCAAAAGGTCTGTATAGACTGAGCTAAAGACATACAAATGGACTGACTCATTGACCAATTGACTAACTGACCAATTGACTAATTGACTTAAGTCTATGAGTCTATACAGAGAAAAGTCAAAGCATTACGACCTATAAACCCGATTCATTATGCAACAGAAAGTATCACGACCTCTATTCTTAGGCTTCGCTTCTCAAAAAGGTGGAGTGGGAAAAAGCAGTTTAGCCGAAGTCTTGGCTGCGGTACTGTATTATGAGCGTGGGATTCCTCTTGTTGTTATGGATTGTGACGCAACACAAGAGTCGTTCTATAAGTTACGAGAGCGCGAACGCGATCTTATCGAGTCGGATGCCAAGATACAAGCTGAGATGAAAGCCTATTTCACGCGCTTAGGGAAACCTTCCTATACGATATTACGCGCCAAACCCGAAGATGCTCTCTCGCTGGTGCAACAATATCTGGACACACAAGGAAGAGGAGAACGACTTGTAATCTTTGATTTCCCAGGAAACGCCAGCACAGAGAGTTTGTTGCGCTTTTCTGTGGAGATGGATTTCATCATCTCTCCCATCGAAGCCGACCCTCAGTCCTTAGCGTCTTCTTTTGCCTATGCTCGCACCATCCGTGATTTGGGCTTAGGCTTTGAAGACGCACGCATTGAAGACTTCTTCTTTCTCTGGAATAAGGTAAATCGCAGTGCAAATCCCACGATTCAACAGGTTTTTACGGACTATGCCAAGCAAGAGGGTTTGAGTATGTTTGATACTTGCATCTATCATTCGGTGAAGATTGCACGAGAGTTACAAGCTTCAGGAGGAGTCAAGACTTGTTTCCGCAGTTCTTATCTTGCGCCTGCTCCGATGTATCGCGCTGCCCTTGGCATTGATGCGTGGGTGGATGAGGTGATGGAGAAGTTACACCTTATAAATCTAAAGTCTGATGAGTAGTCTGAAGGAACAACGCAATAAAATTTTCCAAGAGAAGCTCCAAGAATTGGGGGATATGGGTACGAAGGAACGAACGCTAGAAGATGCGCCTTTCTATGATAAGCCCGTAACTTCCCTTGCGATTCCTCCAAAAGAGAAAAAGGAGGAGGAGATCACGAGTGAGTCCACATCAACGATTTCATTTTCTCAATATGCAGACCTCTATTTGACCGCCAATAGTACCAAGGGTGCGAAATCGGGATTCACCATTCGCACAGAGGTGTTGCAAACACTGCGGCACGTGCTGAGTGATTTGCGGTCTGACACGACACTCTCGAGTTACATTGAACGCATTATTGTGGAACATCTTCGCACGCACCAACAATTGCTCAACAAGGAAATTGTCAAACGCAAGAAGGAACAAACCATACAACTATGATTACTGCTTTTCTACTCAATATTTTGCTCCTTTTCTCCATCCTGTGGGTGGCGATGGGGCTGATTTATACCTTTCATCGTTGGAGAAGTGGATGTTCAACGCTACATAAAGTTGTACCTCAAGCTGATACGCAGCGAGATACGCCCCAATCTGCTGAAGAGCATATCCTTGTGGGCAAAAGCAAAGGATTGACGACACAAAGTATTGCTGCGACATCCGATGTGGAAGCCACAGAAAAGTCTAGTGAAGAACTAGATAATGTTATTGCAGAGAAAAACGAAGACTCCTCCGAACAGACCGAAGAGAGTGAAATCGCGGTGGACTATACCCTAGAAGAAGTGGATGAGGAGGAAGTGCTTCGTGAAGAAATCCTTTGGCAAGACAATGCTACTACCGATGTTTCGCCCACTAGCATTCTCACGCGCGACTTAGTGCGATTGAATCATTGGCACAAACAAGATGATAGTCTTGATGAGGAGGACGAAACGGAGGTTGTACATACGCTCCAAAGTCTGAAAGGTACGGACTTATTGGCGCAATATAAAGCTCAACTCTCCCAAGAAGAAAGGGTGCATCAGAAACTCTTGCAAGCCATTGACAAGGCTGAAACAGAAGAACAAGAAGGAGCGAAAGAAGAAAAAGAATCTTCTAACTCCATTTCAGAAGTAGCAACTCATCCTCTCGATTATTATCTGTAAAACCATCTATTCGGAACAGGAGAACACTGCGGAGGTGTGAGGTTACACAATCATTCTTCCATTACTAGAACCTACAATACCTCACTCTGTTCTCACTTCCACTCTCTCCCTAGCAATAATCACATTTAATTCCTATCAATATGAAGACAACAAAGAAACTTTCTCTCGTGCTTCTCGCCCTCTTTCTCGTATCGGCAGGAGCTTATGCCCAAGGTAACGGTATGGCAGGTATCAATGCAGCCACAAAAATGGTGACTTCCTACTTTGATCCTGGCACAAAACTCATTTACGCCATCGGTGCTGTTGTTGGTCTTATCGGTGGCATCAAGGTCTACAACAAGTTTTCCAGCGGTGATCCCGACACCAGCAAGACAGCTGCCTCTTGGTTTGGAGCTTGTATCTTCCTCATTGTGGCAGCAACCATCCTTCGTAGCTTCTTCCTCTAATGGCATCGTGGGACATCAATAAGGGAATAGGTCGTACGGTGGAGTTTAAGGGCTTGAAAGCGCAATACCTCTTCCTCTTTGCCGGAGGACTCTTGGCGGTTTTTGTGCTTGTGGTCGTATGCTATCTCTGCGGTATGAGTCAGTGGCTGTGCTTAGGTATCGGCTTAGTGGGTGCCACGCTTGTTGTGTGGCAAACGTTTGCTATGAACCGCAAGTATGGTCAGTATGGACTGATGAAGCAAGGGGCTATTCGTATGCATCCACGATATCTTATTAACCGCCGTACGGTCTATCACCTGATTTGTAATCTTAAACATCGACAGTAAATGCGCAACACCAGCAAAATAAGTACGCTCGAAGCTAAGTTTCCTCTTTTAGCAGTGGAACACGGTTGCCTTGTGAGCAAGGATGCTGACCTGACTATTGCCTTTAAGTTGGAGCTTCCCGAACTCTTCACCGTGACAGAGAGCGAATATGAAGCGATGCACTCGGCTTGGCATAAGGCGATTAAGGTGCTCCCTAATTACAGCATCGTGCATAAGCAGGATTGGTTTATCCAAGAAAACTATGCTCCTGAACTCAATAAGGGAGAACTCAGTTTTCTGGCTCGTGCTTCGGAGCGACATTTCAATGAGCGACCCTACTTGCATCACAGCGTTTATCTCTTTCTCACCCAAACGACCAAGAAGCGCATGGCACAGCAGAGTAATTTCTCTGCCTTGTGCCGTGGGCATCTCATCCCCAAAGACATTGAAGATAAGGAAGCGGTGGCGAAATTCTTGGAAGCCGTAGACCAATTTGAGCGGATTATCAATGATAGTGACCATCTTCGTTTGACGAGAATGACTGAGGATGAACTCATCGGTACGAAAGAAAAGACCGGACTCCTCGATAGATACTTTTCGCTTTCGGAGAATCAGCACGCTTCTTTGGAGGATATTCGTTTGGGGGCAGACCTTGTACGTGTGGGCGACCAAATGCTTTGCTTGCACACGCTGAGCGATACGGACGACCTCCCCACAAGTGTGCATACCGATGCGCGCTATGAACGACTTTCTACCGATCGCAGTGATTGCCGACTGAGTTTTGCAGCTCCCGTGGGCTTGCTTCTTTCGTGCAACCACATCTACAATCAATATCTCTTCATTGAAGATAGCGATGCCAACCTTGAACGCTTTGAAAAGCAGGCGAGGAATATGCACTCTTTGGCGCGTTATAGCCGAAGCAATCAAATCAACGAGGAGTGGATACAGGAGTATCTCAACTTGGCGCACTCTCAAGGACTGACTTCTATTCGGGCGCATTTCAATGTTTTGGCATGGAGTAGCGACAAAGAGGAACTGCGTCAGGTGAAAAATGACGTAGGTTCTGCACTGGCGCTGATGGAATGTAAACCACGGCACAACACGATTGATACTGCAACGCTCTATTGGGCTGGCATTCCAGGCAATGCAGGAGACTTTCCTGCCGAAGAGAGTTTCTACACCTTCATCGAACCTGCTCTTTGTTTCTTTACGGCAGAAACGAACTACAAAGATTCTCTTTCTCCCTTCGGCATCCGCATGGCAGATCGTCTGTCGGGTAAGCCGATTCACTTGGACATTTCTGACCTCCCGATGAAGAAAGGCATTACCACCAACCGCAATAAGTTCATCTTAGGTCCATCGGGCAGTGGAAAATCCTTCTTCACCAACCACATGGTGCGTCAGTACTACGAACAAGGGGCGCATGTACTCTTGGTGGATACGGGTAATAGTTACCAAGGACTCTGCGAACTCATTCACAGAAAGACCAAGGGAGCGGATGGGGTCTACTTCACTTACACCGATGAAAGTCCCATTTCCTTCAATCCCTTCTACACCGATGACTATGTCTTTGATGTGGAAAAGCGAGAAAGTATCTGCACGCTGCTGCTTACGCTGTGGAAGAGTGCCGACGAAGCGCTGACCAAGACGGAAGCGGGTGAGTTGGGTTCGGCTGTGAATGCTTACATTGAGCGCATCCGTGCTGACCATAGCATCACGCCTTGCTTCAACACCTTCTATGAGTATCTCAGAGATGTCTATCGCAAGGAGATGGAGGAAAGAGAAATCAAGGTGACGCTCCAAGATTTCAATATCAACAACCTGCTCACTACGCTCAAACAATACTACCGTGGTGGACGTTATGACTTTCTACTCAATTCTACGGAGAACATCGACCTACTTTCTAAACGCTTCATTGTCTTTGAGATTGACCAAGTGAAGGACAACAAGGACCTCTTTCCTGTGGTGACAATCATCATTATGGAAGCCTTCATCAACAAGATGCGAAGATTGAAAGGTATTCGCAAAATGATTCTCATCGAAGAAGCGTGGAAAGCCATTGCTTCGGCTAATATGGCGGACTATATCAAGTACCTCTATAAGACAGTGCGCAAGTATTTTGGAGAAGCCATTGTGGTGACCCAAGAAGTGGACGACATCATTCAATCGCCCATTGTGAAGGAAAGTATCATCAACAATAGTGACTGCAAAATCCTCCTCGACCAGCGCAAGTATATGACCAAGTTTGATGGCATACAAGCGATGCTGGGCTTATCGGAAAAGGAGAAGAGCCAAATTCTTTCCATCAATCAGAACAACGACCCTCATCGACTTTACAAAGAGGCGTGGATTGGACTGGGCGGTATGCAGAGTGCGGTCTATGCCACTGAGGTGAGTTTGGAGGAATACTTGACTTACACCACAGAAGAGACGGAGAAGGTGGAGGTGCTGCGCCTTGCCGAGCAACTCGGTGGCGACATTGAAGCTGCCATCCGACAATTGGCTCGGGAGAAACGACACGAGGAATAAACAGCACCTCACAAGAAGCGCACAGAAATCTCCGAGAGAACTAAAAAATCTCCGAGATTTTTCCAAAAACGTGGGAGATTTTCCCTAAAAAGTCGGACGTTTTTTTGCAAAACTCCCTTGTTTTATTTACAGTAATCTCACCTATCTAACTCGAATACTCATCATTTCAAATCAACCAACAAATGAAAAAGTACATTCTCTCAGTTTTATTGCTTTCCACTCTCGTTTGTGGAAAGGCTCATGCCCAATGGGTGGTGACTGACCCTACCAATTTTGCGGGCAACATTGCCAACACGGTCAAAGAAATTGCCACGGCTGGTAAGACGGTCAAGAATACCTTGAATGGATTTAAGGAGGTGGAAAAGCTCTACAACGACACCAAGAAATACTATGACGCGCTCCGCAAGGTGAACAATCTCATTGGCGATGCCTACAAAGTCAAGGAGTGTATCTTGATGGTGGGCGACATTTCTGACATCTATGTGCATTCCTACAAACAGATGCTGCGCGACCCTCATTTTCGTCCTTCGGAACTCGCTGCCATCGCTTCGGGATATACCAAACTCTTGGAACAAAGTGGCGAGAGTTTGAAAGAACTCAAATCGGTAGCCAAGAGTAGTGTTTTCTCGATGAACGACCACGAACGGATGCAGACGATTGACCGCATTTATACCACGCTGCGTGAGTATCGCTCGTTGGTGTCTTATTACACAAGAAAGAACATTTCGGTGAGCTACGTGCGTGCCAGAGAAAAGGGTGACCTCTCGGCGGTGCAAGCTCTATATGGTAACACGGCAAACCGATATTGGTAGGAGTGGGTGCTATGGATTTCGCTAGTTTACACGACCTACTGCGCTCTACCTACGATGAGATGATGCCGCTCTGTGCGCAGATGTCGGGCATTGCCAAGGGGATTGCTGGTCTGGGTGCGCTCTTTTACATTGCTCTGCGCGTTTGGGCATCCATTGCGCGGGCTGAACCCATCGATGTGTTTCCCTTGCTCCGTCCCTTTGTCTTGGGATTTTGCATCATGTTCTTCCCAACGGTGGTGTTGGGAACGATGAATGCGGTGCTTTCTCCTGTGGTGCAAGGTACAGAAGCGATGGTGCATCAACAAGAAAACACGCTGGCGCAGTTGGTGAAAAGGAGGGATAAACTCCAAGAGGCGGCTTATCTGAAAAATCCCGAAACGGCTTATTTGGTATCTAATGAGAAGTTTGACGAAAAGATTGAGGAGATGGGTATCATCGGTCCTGAAGATGCGGTGACCATTGCTGGGATGTATGCCGAAAGGGCTGCCTATCAGACGAAGCGATGGATTATGAAACTCTTCCGAGATTTCATGGAATTGCTCTACAATGCGGCTGGTTTGATTATTGATACCCTCCGCACCTTTATCCTTATTGTGCTATCCATTCTAGGACCTGTCGTCTTTGGTATCTCGGTGTGGGATGGACTTTCGGGTTCGCTCAGTGCGTGGTTCTCGCGCTACATATCGGTCTATCTGTGGTTGCCCGTGAGTTCTGTTCTTTCGGCTTTGCTTGCCAAGATTCAAGTTTTGATGGTGCAGAAGGACATTGCAGCGCTTTCGAGTGCAAACTATGTTCCCGACTCGGGAACGTGGTATTACATTGTCTTCTTCCTCATTGGCATTGTGGGATATTTCTGTGTGCCCACTGTGGCTGGCTGGATCATCGAAGCCGGTGGCGGTATTGGGGCTTATGGTCGCAATGTCAATAGCGTGGCAAAGAGTGGCGCACAAGGTGCCTACCTAGGTGGTAAGGCTTCTGCTGCTGGGTTGGGAGCCGCCGTGGGAAATATCGGTGGACGTATCAAAGGGATGCTCATTAAAGGCAAATAATTTCAATACACACTCCTATGGAATTCAAATCTCTAAAAAACATTCAGACGGCATTTAGTCAGATTAGGCTATACATCATCGTCTTTGCCTTGCTCTGTGTGGGCATTACGGCTTATGCGCTCTATGCTTCCTACAATTTTGCTCGGGAGCAACGAGAAAAAATCTATGTCCTTGACCAAGGGAAATCTTTGATGTTAGCACTGAGTCAAGATGCTTCTCGCAATCGTCCTGTGGAAGCACGCGAACACGTCAGACGTTTCCACGAGCTCTTCTTTAGCATTGCTCCCGACAAGGATGCTATTGAGCAAAATATGGCACGTGCCTTTGCGCTTTGTGATAAATCGGCTTTTGATTATTACAAGGATTTGGCAGAAAAGGGTTATTTCAATAGTGCCATCTCGGGCAATGTAAATCAGCGTGTGGAAATTGACTCTATACAATGTGACTTTAAGGTGTATCCTTATGCCGTGACGACTTATGCACGCATGTTTATTGTGCGTCCTAGTAACGTGACGGAACGTAGTCTGATCACGACCTGCACCCTGCAAAATGCGGTGCGTTCGGACAACAATCCGCAGGGCTTTCTGATGGAACACTTTGTTGTGCGTGAGAATCAAGACCTTCAAACTTACAAACGATGACACGAACGTATTCTCCCCAACGAATGCTCCGCAGGTGGATCATTCGCGGAAAGGTGTGGCTAAAACAACAATGCGAACGACTAAGTACGAAGCAGAGGAAAACACTGGTCTATGGCATTAGTTTGGTGTATCTCCTTTGCGCTCTCTTTATGATTGCGCAATTCTTTGTGACTCCTCACGCTACAGCCTTACCTATTCCGAAGAATGAGCATCTGGACAGACCTGCACTCCAACAACAAGACACGGAATATCAGCAATTAAAACCAATACCTCAATTATGGATAAGAAACAACAAGACCAACTGAAAAAAGGGCTCGTCTTTGGCGGACTAGGATTGCTCTTTGCGCTCTCTATGTGGTTTATCTTTGCCCCTTCGGGCAAGGAGAAAACGGCAGCGCAGCAGGGACTCAATGACAGTATTCCGCAAGCGAGTGTGGAAGAATTGCCCAGCAACAAACTGAAGGCTTATGAACAGGGCAACAAATCGGCTGAAGAACAGCAAGCAAAGGCGGAGATGGCGGAAGTTTCCGATGAGTTTGCAGCGCAAAATGCGGCTGAAGAAGCGGAAAGAGTGGAAGCTTCTCGCTCTCGAAGTAAGATTGAGCGGTCGATGCAACGCTATGCGGAGAACAATCGCTTACTCAATGATTTCTATGCAACTGACCCTAATGAGAAGGAGCGCGAAGAACTCCGCTCACAAGTGGCTGAATTGAAGAATGAATTGGCTAAGAAAAATAATAAAGAAGAGAATGAGGAGGAACGTCAATTGGCGCTGATGGAAAAGAGTTATCAAATGGCTGCGAAGTATCTTCCTAAATCTACGCCTAATAATCCTACCGCGCTGAACAATGCTTTTGCTCAAGCGCAGGAACGCACTATTGTTGCGCCTTCTTCTGACAAACAATCGGAAGGGGCAAAGGTGGTGGAGGTGCTTCCCGAACGAAAACAAGTGGTGTCTTCTCTCTCGGGTACGATGAGTGATGCAGACTTTGTCAAAATGTATGGGACGAAGGGGCGCAATCTTGCCTTTCACTCTATGAACAATGAGAAAAAGGGGGTGGAACGCAATACGATTCGGGTGCAGATTGACCATACCCTTGTTCTCAAAGAGGGGGATGATGTGGTGCTGCGCTTGCTAGAAAATGCGCGCATTGGGGATTTGCACCTTCCTCGCCAGAGTCGCATCATTGCAAGTGCCAAAATTGAAGGACATCGGATGCTACTATTGGTCAAAAGCATTGAACACGCTGGGCGTATTCTTCCTATCAAACTATCGGCTTATGATATGGACGGACAGGAAGGTGTCTACATTCCTGAATTGGAGAACCTCTCTGCCCTCAAAGAAATGGGGGCTAACATCGGGGGAACGATGGGAACGAGTTTTACCTTCGCTTCTTCTGCCAAAGACCAAATCATCTCGGAAACGGCACGTGGGGTGATGCAAGGGGCGAGTCAGCTCTTGCAAAAGAAACTACGTACCATTAAAGTGACCATTAAGGGTGGTTACAAACTCTTCTTGATGCCTACCAAATAATCATTCAATCAATCGCTATAAACAATGAAACATTTCTTTATCTCTACGCTACTCCTCGTGGCGAGTAGCACAGCTGTCTTTGCCCAAAGCAAGGATAAACCCACGAATCTTTCTTC
>ENA-OWLU01000011-OWLU01000011.1-metagenome-genome-assembly--contig:-NODE-11-length-14754-cov-12.652834_pt1 | contig 14754 bp, 17 predicted proteins | sample MGYA00245356_ERZ651118 | MGnify/ENA primary metagenome ERZ651118 (study PRJEB26857, sample SAMEA4031764) | metagenome | biome: human; feature: oral; material: saliva | place: Philippines | collected 2014... | reverse complement strand
AAAAAGATATTTCTTTTGAGAAAGGAAAAAGATGAGCAACATTTCAACTGATTTGCAAGATGTAGAAAAAATCATCGTATTGGACTATGGTAGTCAATACAACCAGCTGATTTCACGCCGTATCCGTGAGATTGGTGTTTTTTCAGAACTAAAAAGCCATAAAATTTCAGCTGCTGAAGTTCGTGAAATCAATCCTGTAGGAATCATCCTTTCAGGTGGTCCAAACTCTGTATACGAAGATGGTTCATTCGATATTGACCCAGAAATCTTCGAACTCGAAATTCCTATTTTGGGAATTTGTTACGGTATGCAGTTATTGACCCATAAACTTGGAGGAAAAGTTGTTCCTGCAGGTGATGCTGGAAATCGTGAATACGGTCAATCAACCCTAACTCACACACCATCAGCGCTTTTTGAATCAACACCTGATGAACAGACTGTTTTGATGAGCCATGGTGATGCGGTTACTGAAATTCCTGCTGACTTTGTTCGTACAGGTACATCAGCTGACTGCCCATACGCAGCCATCGAAAACCCAGATAAACACATTTACGGTATCCAATTCCACCCAGAAGTTCGTCATTCTGTATACGGTAATGATATCCTTCGTAACTTTGCCCTTAACATCTGTAAGGCTAAAGGCGACTGGACAATGGATAACTTCATTGACATGCAGATTCAAAAAATCCGTGAAACAGTCGGTGACAAACGTGTCCTTCTTGGTCTATCAGGTGGGGTAGACTCATCTGTCGTTGGAGTTCTTCTCCAAAAGGCTATTGGCGATCAATTGATCTGTATCTTTGTAGACCACGGTCTTCTTCGTAAAGGAGAAGCGGACCAAGTTATGGACATGCTTGGTGGTAAGTTTGGTTTGAATATCGTCAAAGCAGACGCTGCTAAACGTTTCCTTGACAAACTTGCTGGTGTTTCTGACCCTGAACAAAAACGTAAAATCATCGGTAACGAGTTTGTCTATGTATTCGATGACGAAGCAAGCAAGCTCAAAGATGTGAAATTCCTTGCTCAAGGTACTTTATATACAGATGTTATCGAGTCTGGTACGGATACAGCTCAAACTATCAAGTCACACCACAACGTGGGTGGTCTTCCAGAAGACATGCAATTTGAACTGATTGAACCACTCAACACTCTTTATAAAGACGAAGTTCGTGCCCTTGGTACAGAGCTTGGTATGCCAGACCATATCGTATGGCGCCAACCATTCCCAGGACCAGGACTTGCTATCCGTGTCATGGGTGAAATCACTGAAGAGAAACTTGAAACCGTTCGTGAATCAGACGCTATTCTTCGTGAAGAAATAGCTAAAGCTGGTCTTGACCGCGATATCTGGCAATACTTCACAGTTAACACAGGCGTTCGTTCAGTCGGCGTTATGGGTGACGGTCGTACATATGACTACACGATTGCAATCCGTGCTATCACCTCTATCGATGGTATGACTGCTGATTTTGCCAAAATTCCATGGGAAGTGCTTCAAAAAATCTCAGTACGTATCGTAAACGAAGTGGATCATGTTAACCGCATCGTCTATGATATTACAAGTAAACCACCTGCAACAGTTGAGTGGGAATAATAAATGGTACAATAAAAAGGCTTTGAAATCAGTATTTCAGAGCCTTTAAAAAGATAATTGCAAACAATTTGTAAACAAAAGGAGAAATAAGATGTGTGATGATATTTTTATTAAAACAATTATTGAAAAATTACCTAAAATAGATGATAAAAACGCTTGGGACTTACTTGGTTTTGTAAATGAAAAGAAAGAAGTTTTCCCATTTGGGAATGATTCAAAAATAATAGGACGATTATTTGAAGTGATAGTATATCGATATTTGCTTGAAGTTGCAGAGGAGTTAGGATATAAGTTGTTTGAATCTGAAAAGCAGACAGTCTATCCAGATTTTTATTTCTTGAAACCTGATAAGAAAAGAATTGCGCTTGATATTAAAACAACTTATCGACAATTTGATAAACAAGGTCAAATTAAAGAGTTCAATTTTACAGCTGGAAGTTTTACTAGTTACTTAAGAAATGGAACTAAAAATATTGATGGTAATTATAGTGATTATGATAAGCATTATATTCTAGGCTTTCTATATTCAAGGAATGAAAGTGCAAGTATTAGAAAGGTTAATTTAGAATCAGAAGACATTTCTTCAATAGTACCAGCTTATAAAGATGTAGAATATTTTGTTCAAGAAAAATATAAAGTAGCTGGTACAAGTAAAGGAAGTGGAAATACAGATAATATTGGAACCTTTAAATCTAAATCAATTAAAGATTTTCAAGATGGTAATGGTCCATTTAGTATCTTAGGTGATGACCTTTTTCATATTTATTGGAAAAATTTTCCTAAATATAAAGATTCTCAAGAAGTAAAAGATAAACTCTTTAATAACTTAGAGACATTTACAGAGTGGGGAAAAGAAACTAAACAATTATCAACCGAACAATTAACACGACTTGAAAAATATTTATCAGTTGAAACAAATAAAGAATGTGAATAATAAAAAAAAGGATACACTTTGTCAATGTCATTAAGTTAGTGAGCTAACTCTTTAAATAGGAGATAAGATTGAGATCATCAAAGTGATTCTCTATCGTATCTTCTATTTTTTTTGCATGACAAATAAAGGTTTTTTCACCCTATTTTTTGAGATTTATGTTACTCTATAGATGAAATCAACTACCGATTGGGCCTTTATCTTTCTTGGATATTTTCGATTCGGTCGAATAATAGATAACTGTTTCTTGAGGTAGTTTTTCAACTGGAGAGAAGAAAGGGAACAGTTAAAAAACAAACGGCAGGCATAAGCCGCATCTGAGAAACACACTTTATATCTTTGTTTTTTACGACTACTGTCGATGGCAACTTGCGAGATTACCCAACGACAAAAGTTAAAATTTGTAAAGCGAGCAAAGATTTCTTGGAGAATCCCTTCCTTCTTTTTTGCATGAAAATTGACCAAGCCAACACTGTATTTCAGGTCACGAAAACTAGTCTCTATGCCCCATCTGCTGGCGTAGAGATTTTTTAATTCTTGGATTGAATAGTCTGTATTTGTCACTAAAGTTTCGTATTTTCCTTCTTCCACTTCTAAACGCACCATACGAAAAGGAAGTTGGTATAGTTCAACAGGGTCATGTTTTCGACTTGTTTCTGGAAGAAAATCAAAAGTAGAATTGTGTGGAATAAAATGATAGTCATTGGGACAGTTGAGATAAAGTTTTTTGAGCTGATTGGTTTGCTTTCGTGATAATGTTAGAAAAAATGTTTGATCAAAACACTCTGTATTTGGCAAGTTGAAGGAGGAACGCATGGATTGTTTTCCATCTCGAATACGGATGATATAAAGCCAACCTTTTTCTTGAAAATGAGCCATAAGATTGTAACTTTCATAGCCTCTATCCATGATAACAAGAGCTTTCTCGAAAGGGAGAAGCCTCCATCATCTGAATCAGAGCTAAGCGCTCATGTTGTGCATGTTTGTCTTGAATAAAAACATCTCGATACACTCCAGTCGTCAAGTCGTATAGGGCATTTATATGTATGAGATTATAGGATTTAACATCCGTTTGGGTTTGGATAGAGGTTTCTGTATCCATGGGATTTCGAGGAATACAGATATCACTCCCATCTGCAGCGAATATTGGAAAATCAGTATTAAGTGGAATAGGTGCTGTAAATTCTTTAAATAGGGCATAGAACGCTTCAGGTTTTATCTGATAGCGTCTTTGAACAAAGGCTGAATTTGAAACTGTCAGTTTGGCATCTAGTAATTCTTTTGACAAGGATTTCCCTCCCATTCCCAGAATGGTACGAATCATAGTTTCTAGTGATAAACTTCTTTTACGAGTAAAGGCCTGTTCATCTTGTTTGACGAACTCAACTTTTTGACCAATGATACTCTGAATACTCTTATTCAAGTGGGCTTTTATTTGTTTTATCATGGGAAATCCCTCCTTAACTATAGTTTATCACATAAAAAAGAAACCCAAATACAGAATTGTATTTGAATTTCTTAACTTAATGACATTGTACACTTTGTATCCTTTTTTATTTAGAATAATAGAATTTGTTGTTGTTCGTGATAAACTTCTTCTAAATTCAAATGTTTTTCACTTATTACTAAAGCTTCTATCATTTTATTTCTATTAGATTCTTTTGCTCCTAAGTGATAAAAATGTTCAGTAGTCAACAACTTCCCATGCGTCCATTTTTCCATGTGAGTATTTTTTCTGTATTGATTTTCGTACCACATACTAAAGGCGTATCCAGCTTTTCCTTTTTGAGTAAGTTCTGCGAGTAATACCGCATATTCTTCACTCCAAGAATCATAATATCCATCATAACGATTAATATATGGAGGGTCTAAATAAACAAAGTCATTTTCTCCCATCATCTCAAATGCTTTAGTGAAAGGCATACAGACAAATTCCCAATCTTTGCCCTCCATTATTTTTTCAACCCATGAAACTTGATTTACAATTTTTGTAATCAATGCTTTTTGAAATCTTTCTGGTTTTCGTCCAAAAGGAACATTATAATTCCCTCTATTATTAAAACGTATCATTCCATTAAAATTGGAACGTTGTAAAAATAAAAAATCTAAAGAGCTATGTTCTTTATTAAATCTATCTCTTACTTCATAATAATAAGATGTTTTATCAGCTGGTGTACTAGATAGTTTAGTTGCTTCATTTTCTAAAAAAGTTCTAACTGTTTTAGAAGTAATCTTCTTTGATTGAATATCTTTGTAAAATTTAATGATGTAGGGGTTGGTATCACTAAAAATAGCCCTCTGAGGCTCTAAATTAAAACCTACTACACCAGAACCCATAAACGGTTCAAAGTATGTTCCTTCACCACCCCACTTTATTGATTCAGCAATGAATGGAACTAATTTAGTTTTTATTCCTTGAATTTTGATAGGCGGGACTTTAGGTGTAATAATTTTTTTAGGTAACACTTGTAATCTCCTCTCTTACTGTTCTACACGTCTTCTATTATACCATTTTTTAGACTTTCTTCCTTCCAAAACTGATTATAAACTTTTCCTCTTTTTACATCACTATTATCAAAATTCAAAATATTATTCAACTTATTAGCAACTTCTCGATTCATATTTGGGTACAAATGCCCATAAGTTCTTAACGTAGTTTTAATATCTTCATATCCTAACCTATCACGAATTACAAGAGCATTTTCTCCTAATGAAATTAAAAGACTTGCATGTGAATGCCTCAAAGCATGAGTTTTAATTCTATGTACTCCAGCAAGTTTTGCATGACGCGTTATAATATGACCTGTTGCACTTTTATTAGTTGGCAACCCATTATATGAAAATACAAAATCTGTCACAATATTTTTCTTTGAATAACTTTCCACTCACTCAAATAGTTTAGTGTCACATCGTCTAAGGCAATAATTCTATTACTAGCTAATGTTTTTGGCTCAGTTATATAAAATTCATTAGATGTTTTATAATACATATTCCTATTAGCTTCTAAAGTTTTCTCAACAAAATCAATATCTTCTCATTGTAGAGCTTGTGCCTCCCCAATTCGTAAACCAGTCATAAATAGAGTGTAGATAAGAGTAAAAGCAAATCTATCATAATAATCATTCAAATCAAATGTTGAAAATACTTTTTCTGCTTCAGAATTAACTTCTCTTAGTAATCGTGCTATTTCATTATCTGATACAGCAAGATTTTGCACCTTTCCATATTTCTTCAAGTCTATTCTTCGACAAATGATAGCTAAATCTGCCGATTTTGGGTCACATACATATATATCAAATCCTCCACCTTTACCTTTTATCCTTAAATAATCAAGTATTAACATACTTACAAGGTAGGTCTTGCCAGAACTAGTCGAACCACATATTAAAGTATGACAAGGTTTGGAGAACTCCCATGAAATTTTTTCTGTTAACTTAATAGTGTTATTTAGGACTTCTCGTGAAGAAAAATCTAACCTATTATCAGGAAAACGGTCAAATATATACTCACAATAAGTATTATTATTTACAATGTCCTGCAAAGGTAAATCTAGTATAGCTTGAAAGTGATTTGCAAATTGACTAGATTTATTAGTGAATATATCAGCATTGTTTTGAAGCGAATAAGAATTTGCTCATCGGTAACTAGGTAGCCAACTTCTGCTGATATTTCACTACTATATAGATTATTATGAACAATAAATTCCTTGATTTTATAGTCTAAACTACCTTTGTATTTGTAAAAAGTATATCCCATGTATAGAAGAAGTAGTATCGAAAGAAATAAGCTCATAATTAAATAATCCGATTTCATAATAAACTGCCCAAATAAAAAGAAAATCAGTCCAAACAACATAATTTGAAAAATTCTTTTCCTTAAAAGAATAGGGGGCTTAGTAAAGATTGTTATCATTTTGTAATTTCTATTATTCATCATCTACCACCTCAATTCCCTCTGCTTTGAAAGAACAAGCTACATACTTGTAACTATCTCCAGCCACATAGGCATTACCAGTCAACCCAATAAATTCAACTAAACAGTTCTGAGAAATTACTTTTGAATCTGAAAATAGAGGTTTTTGATGTTCTATTTTTACGGTAAAACGTTCAAATTGTTTTTCTATTGCTACACATTCATAAGAATACCCAGCTATTGTTTCCGTTTTTTTACGCTTCCCATTCTCTTCAATATAGAGAAAATAAGGTTTTTGGTTAACTAGAATTTTCGCTCCTTTTATCGTCTCTTCTGCATTCAAATTTGGTCTAATCATTGTTAGTCCTCCTTTATATGTTTTTTAAATGTTGTAATTACTTCACGACACTATTATAAATTAAAGTGTCGTGTTCTGTCAACACAAAAAATTAAAATAAAAAAAATAGGCTAAAAGCCTAAATTTTTCCACGACGTACCAAAAGAGAACCCCTCACTATCATTCTAATAACAAATGAAGTAGTTACATAACTTGTTTCTGTATATTGAGGTAAAATCTTTTTCAGTTCAGCAATACCATCTATAGTTGTCTGATTTACTTGTAAATCAGTACGTGTTTTTGGTGCATTTCTTTCTTCAACTTGAGAGCCAGATTTTAAAACTATATCCCATTTATTTTCGTTTGTAATTTTTTTGCAGTCTAAATATGCTTGGTTAATCACAAAACCGTTTGTTAGACGAAGATTATCAAATTCTCCAGTTGATTTGATTTCTTCTTTTAACGCTTCAATACTATTTCTTGTTTCAATAGCTAGTCTTACTGCTAATCTCATTCTAACACCACCTAAATTTCTTAATAACATTATACAAAAAATGTCGTTTTTTTGCCACAGCTCAATTTGATTTGCGCAAACAATTTGCAAACAATACAAGCTCTATAAAATAGATTAAAACTTAAATATTCTACAAAAAACCTTTGTTGAAACGTTATTAATTCATATTCTATATCTCAACCATGGAGTGGGAGTAGTCATCTAAGGACTAATTTTATATAGTTTTACTAGCCAGTATCTTTGGATACTGGTTTTTGCTTTCCTAGACTTTTTGACTACTTGTTAAAACTAGGTTAATTTTCGACAGTTTAATAGTTATTATGTAAAGCTTAAAAGATTAGAATTGTCAAAACAATCTTTCTAGGCTTGATTTTATAACTTATTTGCTATAAAATGAGAAGGAAAAACGTCAAACTTTTATATTGCAAATAGGAGAAAACATGACAAAAACATTAAAACGTCCTGAGGTTTTATCACCTGCAGGGACTTTAGAGAAGCTAAAAGTAGCTGTTCAGTATGGAGCAGATGCTGTCTTTATCGGTGGTCAGGCCTATGGTCTTCGTAGCCGTGCAGGAAACTTTACCTTTGAACAAATGGAAGAAGGTGTCCAGTTTGCGGCTAAGTATGGAGCTAAGGTCTATGTAGCGGCTAATATGGTTATGCACGAAGGAAATGAAGCTGGTGCTGGTGAGTGGTTCCGTAAACTGCGTGATATCGGGATTGCAGCAGTTATCGTATCTGACCCAGCCTTGATTATGATTGCAGCGACAGAAGCACCAGGTCTTGAAATCCACCTCTCTACCCAAGCAAGTGCGACTAACTATGAAACTCTTGAGTTTTGGAAAGAACTGGGCTTAACTCGTGTTGTTTTGGCGCGTGAGGTTTCAATGGAAGAATTGGCAGAAATCCGCAAACGTACAGACGTTGAGATTGAAGCCTTTGTCCACGGAGCCATGTGTATTTCTTACTCTGGTCGTTGTACTCTTTCAAACCATATGAGTATGCGTGATGCCAACCGTGGTGGATGTTCTCAGTCTTGCCGTTGGAAATATGACCTCTACGATATGCCATTTGGGAAAGAACGCAAGAGTTTGAAAGGTGAAATTCCTGAAGAATTTTCAATGTCAGCCGTTGATATGTCTATGATTGACCATATCCCAGATATGATTGAAAATGGTGTGGACAGTCTGAAGATTGAAGGACGTATGAAGTCTATTCACTACGTATCAACAGTAACCAACTGCTACAAGGCGGCTGTGGATGCTTATCTAGAAAGCCCAGAGAAGTTTGAATCTATCAAGCAAGACTTGGTGGATGAGATGTGGAAGGTTGCCCAACGTGAATTGGCAACAGGTTTCTACTACGGTACACCATCTGAAAATGAGCAGTTGTTTGGTGCTCGTCGTAAAATTCCTGAGTACAAGTTTGTTGCTGAAGTAGTTTCTTATGATGATGCAACACAAACAGCAACCATTCGCCAACGGAACGTCATTAACGAAGGCGACCAAGTTGAGTTTTATGGTCCAGGTTTCCGTCATTTTGAAACTTATATCGAAGATTTGCACGATGCTAAAGGTAATAAAATCGACCGTGCTCCAAATCCAATGGAGCTATTGACAATCAAGGTTCCACAACCTGTTCAAGCAGGAGACATGGTTCGTGCATTAAAAGAAGGACTCATCAATCTTTATAAGGAAGATGGAACCAGCGTCACAGTTCGTGCTTAATAAACATGTAGGAGACGAAATCTTTCTAGTTGCTTTCCCTTTAATCCTACTTACTAAAGAGTATTAGGTTAAAGAAAATATATTAATTTCCATCCGAGATTACATCTCGGATTTTTTCAATATTTTTCAGAAAGGCCTAGATAATGGTCGGATTTATTACAAGTTTTTTCCAAAGTTTTCTATATAATAAGCTCAAAAATAGTAAAATTGTAAATAATTTCCATTAAACGCTTTCAATGTTGGTAAAAAGTTGACAAATCCAATTTTTAGGACTAAACTAAGTAAGTAAATTTTAATTAAAAGGAGAATTCGTCATGAATTTAACATTTTTCGGTCTATGTCTTGCCTGTATGGGTGTATCTCTTGGTGAGGGTATGTTGATGAATGGTTTGTTGAAATCAGTAGCTCGCCAACCAGATATTATCGCTGAGTTTCGTAGCTTGATGTTTTTAGGGGTTGCCTTTATTGAAGGAACTTTCTTCGTAACTCTTGTCTTCTCATTTATTATTAAATAACGAAATATAAATTGGAGAAGGGAGAATGTTAGATGGAAGAAAGTATCAATCCAACCATCAATATTGGTCCTGTTACCTTTGATTTAACTTTGACAGCCTTGACTTTGCTGTCTGTGTTTCTGATTTTTGCATTTATCTATTGGGCAAGTCGTAATATGACTTTGAAACCCAAAGGTAAACAAAATGTACTAGAGTATCTCTATGATTTTGTAATTGGATTTACAGAACCTAACCTTGGTTCCCACTACATAAAAGATTACTCACTCTTTTACTTATGTTTATTTCTTTTTATGGTCATCGCCAATAATCTTGGTTTGATGGCTAAACTTCAAACAACAGATGGGACAAACCTTTGGACATCGCCAACTGCAAATCTTTCATTTGACCTTGTCTTGTCTTTCTGTATTATTGTGATGGCGCACATTGAGGGGATTCGTCGTCGTGGGATTAAACAATACCTAAAAGGTTTTGTAACTCCTGCATTTATGACACCGATGAATCTACTTGAAGAAGTCACGAATTTCCTTTCTCTTGCTTTGCGGATTTTTGGGAATATCTTTGCAGGTGAAGTAATGACAAGCTTGCTTCTCTTACTTTCACATCAGGCTATTTTTTGGTATCCAATCGCATTTGGGACAAACTTAGTTTGGACTGCATTTTCCGTGTTCATTTCTTGTGTACAGGCCTATGTCTTTACACTATTATCCTCTATGTACCTAGGAAATAAAATTAATGATGAAGAGTAGAAAGGAGTAACTGATGCACGTAACAGTAGGTGAATTAATTGGTAATTTTATTTTAATCGCTGGCTCTTTTATCCTTTTGCTAGTCTTGATTAAAAAATTTGCATGGTCTAATATTACAGGCATTTTCGAAGAAAGAGCTGAAAAAATTGCTTCAGATATTGACAGAGCTGAAGAAGCACGTCAAAAAGCAGAAGTATTGGCTCAAAAACGCGAAGATGAATTGGCTGGTAGCCGTAAAGAAGCTAAGACAATCATTGAGAATGCGAAAGAAACAGCTGAGAAAAGTAAGGCTAGTATTTTAGCAGATGCTAAACTAGAAGCAGGACGCTTAAAAGAAAAAGCAAACCAAGAAATTGCTCAAAACAAAGCTGAAGCTTTACAAAGCGTTAAGGGTGAGGTAGCAGATTTGACAATCAGCTTGGCTGGTAAAATCATCTCACAAAACCTTGATGGTCATGCCCATAAAGAACTCATTGATCAGTATATCGATCAGCTAGGAGAAGCTTAATGGACAAGAAAACAGTAAAGGTAATTGAAAAATACAGCATGCCTTTTGTCCAATTGGTACTTGAAAAAGGAGAAGAAGACCGTATCTTTTCAGACTTGACTCAAATCAAGCAAGTTGCTGAAGAAACAGGTTTACCTTCTTTTTTAAAAAAAGTGGCAGTAGACGAGTCTGACAAGGAAAAAACAATTGCTTTCTTCCAAGACTCTGTGTCACCTTTATTGCAAAACTTGATCCAGGTTCTGGCATACAATCACAGAGCAAATCTTTTTTATGATGTGCTTGTAGATTGCTTGAACCGACTTGAAAAAGAAACAAATCGATTTGAAGTGACGATTACTTCTGCTCATCCTTTAACAGATGAACAAAAGAGTCGCTTGCTCCCTTTGATTGAGAAAAAAATGTCTCTGAAAGTAAGGAGTGTAAAAGAACAAATCGATGAAAGTCTCATTGGTGGTTTTGTCATTTTTGCCAATCACAAGACAATTGATGTGAGTATTAAACAACAACTTAAAGTTGTTAAAGAAAATTTGAAATAGAAAGTGGTGTTCTTTTGGCAATTAACGCACAAGAAATCAGCGCTTTAATTAAGCAACAAATTGAAAATTTCAAACCCAATTTTGATGTGACTGAAACAGGTGTTGTAACCTATATCGGGGATGGTATCGCGCGTGCTCATGGCCTTGAAAATGCCATGAGTGGAGAGTTGTTGATTTTTGAAAACGGCTCTTATGGTATGGCTCAAAACTTGGAGTCAACAGACGTCGGTATTATCATCCTAGGTGACTTTACAGATATCCGTGAAGGCGATACAATCCGCCGTACAGGTAAAATCATGGAAGTCCCAGTAGGTGAAAGTCTGATTGGTCGTGTTGTGGATCCGCTTGGTCGTCCAGTTGACGGTCTTGGAGAAATCCACACTGATAAAACTCGTCCAGTAGAAGCGCCAGCTCCTGGTGTTATGCAACGTAAGTCTGTATCAGAACCATTGCAAACTGGTTTGAAAGCTATTGACGCCCTTGTACCGATTGGTCGTGGTCAACGTGAGTTGATTATCGGTGACCGTCAGACAGGGAAAACAACCATTGCGATTGATACAATCTTGAACCAAAAAGGTCAAGATATGATCTGTATCTATGTTGCGATTGGACAAAAAGAATCAACAGTTCGTACGCAAGTAGAAACACTACGTCAGTACGGTGCCTTGGACTACACAATCGTTGTGACAGCCTCTGCTTCACAACCATCTCCATTGCTTTTCCTAGCTCCTTATGCTGGGGTTGCCATGGCGGAAGAATTTATGTACCAAGGGAAACATGTTTTGATTGTTTATGATGATTTATCAAAACAAGCGGTAGCTTATCGTGAACTGTCTCTCTTGCTTCGTCGTCCTCCAGGTCGTGAAGCCTTCCCAGGGGATGTTTTCTACCTTCACAGCCGTTTGCTTGAGCGCTCAGCTAAAGTTTCTGATGAACTTGGTGGTGGATCAATTACAGCCCTACCATTTATCGAGACACAAGCAGGAGATATCTCAGCCTATATCGCAACCAACGTGATTTCTATCACTGACGGACAAATCTTCCTTGGTGATGGTCTCTTCAATGCGGGTATTCGTCCAGCCATCGATGCGGGTTCATCTGTATCTCGTGTAGGTGGTTCTGCACAAATCAAAGCCATGAAGAAGGTTGCTGGTACACTTCGTATCGACCTTGCTTCATACCGTGAGTTGGAAGCCTTCACTAAGTTTGGTTCTGACTTGGATGCGGCAACACAGGCTAAATTGAACCGTGGACGTCGTACAGTTGAAGTCTTGAAACAACCTGTTCACAAACCATTACCTGTTGAGAAACAAGTAACCATTCTCTATGCTTTGACACATGGTTTCTTGGATACTGTTCCAGTAGATGATATTGTTCGTTTCGAGGAAGAGTTCCATGCCTTCTTTGATGCTCAACATCCAGAGATTTTGGAAACCATTCGTGATACAAAAGACTTGCCAGAAGAAGCAGTCTTGGATGCTGCGATTACAGAGTTTCTCAATCAAACCAGCTTCCAATAAGAATAGAGGTGTCAGATGGCAGTATCTCTAAATGATATTAAAACAAAAATCGCCTCAACAAAAAATACGAGTCAAATCACTAATGCCATGCAAATGGTATCGGCTGCTAAGCTAGGTCGCTCTGAAGAAGCAGCTCGTAACTTCCAAGTTTATGCTCAGAAAGTGCGTAAACTTTTGACAGATATCCTTCATGGTAATGGAGCTGGTGGTTCAACCAATCCGATGTTGATTAGCCGTCCTGTGAAGAAGACAGGCTATATCGTCATTACTTCAGACCGCGGTTTGGTTGGAGGTTATAATTCTTCTATTCTGAAAGCCGTTATGGAGTTGAAAGAAGAATACCATCCAGACGGTACAGGTTTTGAAATGATCTGTATCGGTGGAATGGGAGCTGATTTCTTTAAGGCTCGTGGTATTCAACCACTTTATGAATTACGTGGCTTGGCAGATCAACCTAGCTTTGATGAAGTTCGCAAGATTATTTCAAAAACAGTTGAAATGTACCAAAATGAACTTTTTGATGAACTCTATGTCTGCTACAACCACCATGTCAATACGCTAACCAGTCAAATGCGTGTGGAACAAATGCTTCCGATTGTTGACTTGGATCCAAATGAAGCGGATGAAGACTACAGCTTGACTTTTGAATTGGAAACCAGCCGAGAAGAAATTTTGGAGCAGTTGTTGCCTCAGTTTGCAGAAAGTATGATTTACGGGGCTATTATCGATGCCAAGACAGCTGAAAATGCTGCTGGTATGACAGCCATGCAAACAGCGACAGATAATGCTAAGAAAGTCATTAATGATTTGACAATTCAGTATAACCGTGCCAGACAGGCGGCGATTACACAAGAAATTACAGAAATCGTAGCAGGAGCTAGTGCCTTAGAATAGGCTCTAGTCCAGCTCGTATGAAAATGAACTTATACTTAATGAAAATCAAAGGGCAAACTAGGAAGCTAGCCGCAGGCTGCTCAAAACACTGTTTTGAGGTTGCAGATAGAGCTGACGTGGTTTGAAGAGATTTTCGAAGAGTATTAGGACCTAGTTGAGCTAGGAACCGACAGTATCTTATATAGAATAGGAGAAGGAGATGAGTTCAGGTAAAATTGCTCAGGTTATCGGTCCCGTTGTAGACGTCTTGTTTGCAGCAGGGGAAAAACTTCCTGAGATTAACAATGCACTTGTCGTCTACAAAAATGACGAAAGAAAAACAAAAATCGTCCTTGAAGTAGCCTTGGAGTTGGGAGATGGTATGGTCCGTACTATCGCCATGGAATCAACAGATGGGTTGACTCGTGGAATGGAAGTATTGGACACAGGTCGTCCAATCTCTGTACCAGTAGGTAAAGAAACTTTGGGACGTGTCTTCAACGTTTTGGGAGATACCATTGACTTGGAAGCTCCTTTTACAGAAGATGCAGAGCGTCAGCCAATTCATAAAAAAGCTCCAACTTTTGATGAGTTGTCTACCTCTTCTGAAATCCTTGAAACAGGGATTAAGGTTATCGACCTTCTTGCCCCTTACCTTAAAGGTGGTAAGGTTGGACTTTTCGGTGGTGCCGGAGTTGGTAAAACCGTCTTAATCCAAGAATTGATTCACAACATTGCCCAAGAACACGGTGGTATTTCAGTATTTACTGGTGTTGGGGAACGTACTCGTGAGGGGAACGACCTTTACTGGGAAATGAAAGAATCAGGCGTTATCGAGAAAACAGCCATGGTATTTGGTCAGATGAATGAGCCACCAGGAGCACGTATGCGTGTTGCCCTTACTGGTTTGACAATCGCTGAATACTTCCGTGATGTAGAAGGCCAAGACGTGCTTCTCTTTATCGATAATATCTTCCGTTTCACTCAGGCTGGTTCAGAAGTATCTGCCCTTTTGGGTCGTATGCCATCAGCCGTTGGTTA
>ENA-OWLU01000009-OWLU01000009.1-metagenome-genome-assembly--contig:-NODE-9-length-15020-cov-7.242900_pt1 | contig 15020 bp, 10 predicted proteins | sample MGYA00245356_ERZ651118 | MGnify/ENA primary metagenome ERZ651118 (study PRJEB26857, sample SAMEA4031764) | metagenome | biome: human; feature: oral; material: saliva | place: Philippines | collected 2014 | study... | reverse complement strand
TATGCCTTCTTTGAAAATGAAATTACGCTCCCTCTTCACACTAAATTAAGCGATGAAGAAGTGGACTATATCATTGAGACTTTCAAAACAGTTTCTGAAAAAGTACTAGTTTCATCAAAAAAATGACAAACTACAGTCAAGTAATAGTGATTCTGTTTCTAAAAAGTCTAATTGAGTGTAAAACTGTTGTTTTCAATTGAAAGTCCTATAGTAAAATGAAATAAAAACAGGACAAATCAATCAGGATAGTCAAATTAATTTCTAGCAATATTTTAGAAGCAAAGGTGTACTCTTATAGTTTCAATATACTGTATGGTTTGAAATGAGATGTGAGCAATTTGGTGTAGCATTTAGAATTTTTATTAGGCATCATTTAGAAAATGTAGTGTCTTGTTCTAGTTTTCAATTCACCCTATTTTTTGAAAGACGCGAGTTTCCACGAATGAGGTTGTGGAAACTCGCGTCTTTCTTTTTTGTTTTCAGAATATTGTTCAAAGTTTTGAGACTATTTTTCATGTTCTAGTCATTCTTTTGAAATAATCTATAAAACACGTGTCTGCAATGATTTATATGTCCTATTCCAGTATTTTAGAAGAACTGCGTCTATTTTTATAGAGCTTGAATCTAGCTTTTATAGAAAATCTATTTAAGAAATATATTGTATTGTTTTGATTTCAATCCGCTATATGAACGATATTCATGTAAATATACCTGGCGAATGCTTGCATGACAAGATATTTGTTCTTGTATTTATAAATTAGTATTTTACGAGATATCAACATGCTTTAAATACAGTGAATAGGATATTTTTATGTTCAAGCTAAGAAAGATAGTAATCACTTTTGAATGGAAGGTTAAAGAATTATTAGAAGTATGGTTAGATATATAAATGGTCACGCTTTCACAATTTTGATATTTTATTGTGTTATTCCTTGACAATTTTGATTTAAAAATATATTATAAAGAAAATGACAGCGGTGTCATTTTCTGGTATGGAATTTATATGAATATTAAATTAGGACATAATGTTTTTAATTGGAGGCTAATATGAAATCTTTTCAACAAAATGAGGTTTTCTCTATTCGTAAGTCTAAGGTGGGAGTTTGCTCAGTTCTCTTAGCGGTTTTATTTATTGGAACACAAAGTGTTTTAGCTAATGAAGTAGTTGGTGAAACTTCTTCGTCTAAAGATAATATGCAAATGAACTCTTTGTTGAGTAGCACATCTACATCATTATCTGCGGAACCCCATTCTGATACTCTCAGTCTTGATAACAATTCAAGTTTAAGTACTGATAATAATGGAGGAGTGAGTATTAATCAAAATAAACCTGATATAACAAATGATACTATGATGGGTAACATCTCTGGGATGGAAGTGAATACTATTTTAAGTACTAATCTGAACGAACACGTAGCTTTGAATGTTAAAGATTATGGAGCAATAGGTGACGGGGTTAATGATGATCGTCAAGCAATTCAAGATACAATAGATGCTGCAGCTAAAGGACTAGGTGGAGGAAATGTATATTTTCCTGAAGGAACTTATTTAGTAAAAGAAATTGTTTTTTTAAAAAGTCATACACACTTAGAATTGAATGAGAAAGCTACAATTCTAAATGGTATAAATATTAAGAATCACCCTTCTATTGTTTTTATGACAGGTTTATTTACGGATGATGGTGCGCAAGTAGAATGGGGCCCAACAGAAGATATTAGTTATTCTGGTGGTACGATTGATATGAACGGTGCTTTGAATGAAGAAGGAACTAAAGCAAAAAATCTACCACTTATAAATTCTTCAGGTGGATTTGCAATTGGAAACAGTACTAATGTCACAATTCGAAATGTAACTTTCAAAGATAGTTATCAGGGGCATGCTATTCAAATTGCAGGTTCGAAAAATGTATTAGTTGATAATTCTCGTTTTCTTGGGCAAGCCTTACCCAAAACGATGAAGGATGGGCAAATTATAACCAAGGAGAGCATTCAGATTGAACCATTAACTAGAAAAGGTTTTCCTTATGCCTTGAATGATGATGGGAAAAAATCTGAAAATGTGACTATTCAAAATTCCTATTTTGGTAAAAGTGATAAATCTGGAGAATTAGTAACAGCAATTGGCACACACTATCAAACATTGTCGACACAGAACCCCTCTAATATTAAAATTTTAAATAATCATTTTGATAACATGATGTATGCAGGTGTACGTTTTACAGGATTTACTGATATTTTAATTAAAGGAAATAGATTTGATAAGAAAGTAAAAGGAGAAAGTGTACATTATAGAGAAAATGGTGCAGCCTTAATAAATGCTTATAGTTATAAAAATGTAAAAGATGAACTTGATTTAAATAAGAAAGTCGTTATTACTGAAAATACATTTTATATTTCTGATCCTAAAACAAAGGCTATTAGAGTAGCAAAAGATAGTGCAGAATATTTAGGAAAAGTATCAGATATTACTGTAACAAAAAATGTAATTAATAATAATTCTAAGGAAACAGAACAACCAAATATTGAATTATTACGAGTTAGTGATAATTTAGTAGTGTCAGAGAATAGTATATTCGGTGGTAAAGAAGGAATTGTTATTGAGGATTCAAAGGGTAAAATAACCGTTTTAAATAACCAATTTTATAATTTATCCGGTAAGTATATATCATTCATCAAATCTAATGCAAATGGGAAAGAACCTGTTATACGTGATAGCGATGGTAATTTCAATATTGTAACGGAGAATGGGCTTTACAAAATTGTAACAAATAATTTAAGTGATAAAAACGAAAAAGAAAAAAACAAAGAGGAAAAATTTAAAACAAGTTCATATGTGCATGAAAAACAATCTAATTCAAATAATGTAATTGATAGTAACCAGAAGAACGGAGAGTTTAACTCAAGTAAAGATAATAGACAAATTAATGACAAGATCGACAATAAACAAGATAATAAGACAGAAGAAGTGAACCATAAAATAGTTGGAGATGGCATAGAAACTGAAAATCATATTAATAAATCTAAAGAAATAGTAGATGTAAAACAAAAATTACCAAAGACTGGTTCGAACAAGATTATGGAACTATTCTTAACAGTGACAGGAATTGGTTTACTTTTGACACTAAAAGGGTTGAAGTATTATGGTAAAGATAAATAAAATTTGTTCGATACAAGGAAGTTCCGTAGAAAATGAGGATGCTGTAGGTTCACAAAATCAGTATTTTTGGATTATTGATGGAGCTACAGATTTATATAATTCTAAAGAGGAGATAGGTTATTCAGTCTCAGAAGTTGTACATATTTTATCAGAAAGTTTGTCGGTTAATTGTAAAGAATCAAAAACTCTTAAACAAATATTTGAAACTGCTTTACTCGAGGTTAAAGATGAAATCGGTTTAAACTCATATGAATTAACAGAGTATTATCGCTTACCAACATTTGCTTTTATATTTGCTAAACTTTCAGAAAAAAAGTTGGAGTATATGATGCTAGGTGACTGCGTCATGTTAGTAAACGAAATGGAAATAACTGATCATAGAGTAGATAACTTATTTGAAAAAGGGAAAAATGAGATAAAAGACTCAATTGGTACAAATAGTGTTTTAAATAAAAAAATTATTTTACAAAAAATCAGAAAATTATCTAATCAACCGAGTGGGTACTGGATAGGTTCGTTGGATGAGAGATTTTTAGACCATGCTATTATTGATCAAATAGATGTTACTAGTGAACAAATTGTTTTAATGAGCGATGGCTTTTATGAATTCTATCAAAATAATCAAAATAAAACTTTTGAAGAGTTAATTAAGATGAGATTTAATTCTTCTGCTATTGATCCAATCTATGGAAAGAAAGATGATGCAAGTATTGTAGTTATTGATGTTTGATATATTGTTTAAAATATTAATTGTTACTATTGAACTTTGTTAAGAAGAGGTACCTAAATGTTAAGGTTATATTTAGAAAATGAAATTATAGAATTATCAAATAATTTAGAGACCATTTGGGTATCTGTGCTTGATAAATATGAGAAGTTATTTGAATATTTATCAAATGAAGAACGAATAGAATTGATTAAAGAAGATTTAATCATAAATGAGTCAGTTCTAAATGTTGATAAAAAAGGATATGAGTTAATTTGTTTACAACATCCCGTTTCATATGACTTAAGAAGAATTATTAGTGTAATAAAAATATCAACTGACATTGAACGTATTGGGGATAGAATTGTTGAAATTTTAAAAAATCTACAGATTCTTCAAAATAATGAAATTTTGAAGAAAATTATTTCAGAAATAAAAATACTTCATGAAGTTATCGGACTGCATATGAATAGGGCTATATCTTGTTATAGAGAGGAACAATCTGGATGTTTAGATATGGTTGTTATACAAAAACAGAATGAGATAGAAGAGCTTAGTACAAATATTGAAAAGAAAATAATGAATTACATATTTGAAGATGATGGGAATGTTTCTGAAGTAATTGGTGCTTTAGATATTATTCATCACCTTGATAAAATTGCTCATACTACGCAATCAATTTATAAATGGATAATGTATAGAAAATATGGGAACATAAATTAGAAAGAAAAATATATGAAAACAATTATTGATAATTTTGTTGATAGAGTAATTGAATACGGAATGTATAATGAAATTGACAAAATATATGTGAAAAATAGAGTACTAGCGTTAATAGGTGAGGAGGGAACTGATCGCATTTCCGATGAAAATGACCTGAAACAAATAAAAGATTACTTAGTGGAAATCGCCTTAAAAAACGGTAAAATTAAAGATTTAATCGAGGAAAAGGAATGTTTAGGAGCAGAGTTAATGAATTTCATAGTTCCTTTACCTAGTCGATTAAATGATATTTTTTGGAGTTCATATGATATATCACCTCAAGAAGCAGTTGAAGAGTTTTATAAGTTAAGTAAAGATAGTGATTATATTAAAACTTCTGCTATTGCTAAGAATATTGGGTTTCGATCATCAACTAAATACGGAGAGCTAGAGATTACGATAAATTTGTCAAAACCCGAAAAAGATCCAAAAACAATTGCTGCTGAAAAATTAGTAAAAGCAACTAATTATCCCAAATGTTTACTATGTATGGAAAATGAAGGATATCAGGGGCGAATAAATTATCCAGCACGTTCGAATCATAGAATTATTCGGTTGAAACTTGGTGACGAAGTATGGGGATTCCAGTATTCTCCCTACTCATACTTTAATGAGCATGCGATATTTTTAAATAGTCAACATGTACCAATGGCTATTACCTCTAAAACATTTGAACAATTATTGGAGATTGTTGATATTTTGCCAGGATATTTTGCTGGTTCAAATTCTGATCTTCCTATCTCAGGAGGCTCCATTCTTAGTCATAACCACTACCAGGGAGGGAAACATATTTTCCCAATGGAAAAAGCAAAATTTGAGAGTGAATTTCGTTTTAAAGACTTTGAGGATGTTAATGCTGGTATTGTAAAATGGCCAATGTCAGTAATTAGGTTACAAAGTGAAAATAAAAATCGATTGTTAGATTTAGCTAATAAAATTCTAAATAAGTGGAGAGAATATTCAGATTTAGAAGTAGACATCATTGCTATGACTGAAGATGTCCCACACCATACGGTGACTCCTATTGCTCGTAAAGTGGACGGGAGATATGAATTAGATATTGTTCTAAGAGATAATCATACTACTGAACAATACCCAGATGGTGTTTTCCATCCTCATCAAGATGTACAACATATTAAAAAGGAAAATATCGGGTTAATCGAAGTGATGGGACTTGCGATATTACCACCTCGTTTGAAACCAGAGTTAGAAGAAGTTGGAAAATATCTTTTAGGAGAGGATAACGCAATTGCGGATTATCATTTAGAATGGGCCGACCAATTGAAAGAAAAATATCCTCGCATTAATAAAGAAGAGGTTAATAGCGTAGTTCAACACGAAGTAGGACAAGTGTTTGCGAGAGTTCTGGAAGATGCAGGAGTTTATAAGAATACACCGTCTGGGCATGAAGCGTTTATGAGATTTGTTAAGTCGGTTGGAATTAATTAGGAGGAAACCCAAATGGCAATATTGGTAACAGGCGGAGCTGGTTATATTGGTAGCCATACCGTAGTAGAATTACTAAATTTAGGAAAGGAAGTCATCATTGTCGACAACCTTTCGAACTCTAGCATCTTGGTGCTAGACCGTATTGAAGCAATTACAGGAATACGTCCCGTGTTTTACGAATTAGATGTTTGTGATAAACAAGCATTGAGAAAGGTATTTGAACAAGAATCGATTGATGCTGCAATTCATTTTGCAGGTTATAAAGCTGTCGGAGAATCCGTGCAAAAGCCTGTGATGTACTACAAAAATAATATTATGAGTACATTAGCACTTGTTGAAGTGATGTCAGAATTTAATGTTAAAAAGATTGTCTTTTCTTCAAGTGCGACTGTATATGGAATTAACAATCAGTCACCCCTAATTGAGACGATGGAAACAAGTGCGACAAATCCTTATGGGTATACGAAAGTGATGCTTGAACAAATTTTAAAAGATGTTCATGTGGCAGATTCAGAATGGAGTATTGCGTTGCTTCGTTATTTCAATCCAATTGGTGCTCATGAGTCTGGTTTGATTGGGGAAGATCCCTCAGGAATTCCTAACAACTTGATGCCTTATATTGCACAAGTAGCGGTAGGTAAGCTGTCAGAGCTAAGTGTGTTCGGAAATGATTATGATACGCTTGATGGTACTGGTGTGCGTGATTATATCCATGTAGTAGATTTAGCAATAGGACATATAAAAGCTTTAGAAAAAGTATCTGAAAAAACAGATGTTTATATCTATAACCTAGGCTCGGGAGAAGGCACTAGTGTATTACAACTTGTAAATACATTTGAAAGTGTTAATAAGATCCCTATTCCTTATAAAATAGTTTCAAGACGTTCAGGAGACGTTGCAACTTGTTATGCAAATGCAGACAAAGCATATAAGGAATTAAATTGGAGGACAACAAAATCGATTGAAGACATGTGTAGAGATACATGGAATTGGCAATCAAAAAATCCCAATGGCTATAATTGATGATACTGTCTATATGAGTACTGTATTTTGGAAAAATTACTTAACCTTTTAATGAAATTCATATTTAATGAAAGATAAATTTTTTTTAAAAATTTTTTGAAAGCGCTTGACAAAGGAAACGGTTTCATTATATAATGTAAACATGGTGACACCGATGTCAAATATAAAAAAGAAGGTCTTTATATGAAAAACTTAACAAAAATTAAGTTCAAAGAGAATGGGGAATTTAATCATTTCCCTGGGAATACAGTTGTAGCAAATCTTTATACTAAACAAGATTTGATGGAAGTTGTTGATATTATTCAATCACGTTATAGAGAATTACCATTTATCGATAAGTTTACTTTAACTCCAAGGAATTCTATTCACATGACTGTAATTGAATTGTTGTGCCATGAAAATCGTGAAACGGAGTTTTGGAGCAGTAATCTTCCTCTAGATACACCTTTACAGGAAATACATGATTACTTTGCTAAACAACTTGAAATTTTTCCATTGTTGGATGAAGAAATTCATATGCGTGTAACTGAAATGGGAAAACAAAACATATTAGTTGAACCTGCAGATGAAGCTTCTGCAAAGAGATTAGAAGAAATTCGTACTTATGTCTCAGAAAAAGCAGGTGTTCGTTTCCCTAATCATGATAGATATCAATTCCATATTTCAATTGGGTATCTTCGGATTCCTTTAACCGAAGAGGAGGAAGAAGAGTTTGCTAAAGTCAGAGCAGAATTAACTGAAATTTTATTAGAGAAGATTCCAACTATTACTGTAAACCGTATTGACTATACTGTATTTGAAGATATGAGACAATTTGTTCCATATCACGAAAAATTTAAATAAAATAATAAAAAAGGAGAACTTATCATGAAAAAAATGAAAGTTTGGTCTACTGTACTTGCAACGGGAGTTGCTCTTACTACACTTGCTGCTTGCTCTGGAGGTTCAAATTCTACGACTGCTTCTTCATCTGAAGAAAAAGCTGATAAAAGTCAAGAATTAGTAATCTATTCGAACTCAGTCTCAAATGGTCGTGGTGATTGGTTAACTGCTAAAGCAAAAGAAGCTGGTTTTAATATCAAAATGGTTGATATCCCTGGCGCTCAATTAGCAGACCGTGTTATTGCTGAGAAGAATAATGCAGTTGCAGATATGGTATTTGGAATTGGTGCTGTTGATTCAAATAAAATTAGAGATCAAAAATTACTAGTACAGTACAAGCCTAAATGGTTAGATAAAATTGATCAATCTTTATCAGATAAAGATAATTATTATAATCCTGTGATTGTTCAACCATTAGTTTTAATTGGGGCGCCTGATGTAAAAGAAATGCCTAAAGATTGGACAGAATTAGGTAGTAAGTATAAAGGTAAATATTCAATTTCTGGTCTTCAAGGTGGTACAGGACGTGCAATTCTAGCAAGTATCTTAGTTCGATACCTTGATGATAAAGGTGAATTAGGTGTTTCCGAAAAAGGTTGGGAAGTAGCAAAAGAATATTTGAAAAATGCATACACTCTTCAAAAGGGAGAAAGTTCAATTGTTAAGATGTTAGACAAAGAAGATCCAATACAATATGGAATGATGTGGGGTTCTGGTGCATTAGTTGGACAAAAAGAACAAAATGTTGTTTTCAAAGTTATGACTCCTGAGATTGGTGTACCATTTGTAACTGAACAAACTATGGTTTTAAGCACTAGTAAAAAACAAGCGTTAGCTAAAGAATTTATTGATTGGTTTGGTCAATCAGAAATTCAAGTAGAATATAGTAAGAACTTTGGATCTATTCCTGCAAATAAAGATGCCCTCAAAGATCTACCAGAAGATACTAAGAAATTTGTTGATCAAGTGAAACCACAAAATATTGACTGGGAAGCTGTTGGAAAGCATTTGGATGAATGGGTAGAAAAAGCTGAATTAGAATACGTACAATAAGAAATAAGAGTTAATTTTTATGTCCAGTCTCTCTATTATTTCTAAATTTATGGAAGAAATAAAGAGAGGCTTTTGGTTTAGTAATAGAGGGAGTTAGTGAGATGATTAAATTTGATAATATTCAAATTAAATATGGTGATTTTGTTGCAATTGATAATCTGAATTTAGATATACATGAAGGGGAATTTTTTACATTTCTTGGGCCTTCAGGATGTGGTAAATCAACTACTTTGAGAGCATTGGTAGGTTTTCTAGATCCATCATCAGGAAGTATTGAAGTTAATGGAACAGATGTCACTCATTTGGAACCTGAAAAGCGTGGAATTGGTATTGTATTTCAATCTTATGCGCTATTTCCAACTATGACTGTTTTTGATAATATTGCATTTGGTTTAAAAGTTAAGAAGGTAGCTCCAGATGTTATTAAAGCTAAAGTATCAGCAGTAGCAGCAAAAATTAAGATCTCTGATCAACAGTTACAGCGTAATGTATCAGAATTATCTGGGGGTCAACAACAAAGGGTAGCATTGGCTCGTGCTCTGGTTCTTGAACCTAAAATTCTTTGTCTAGATGAACCATTGTCAAACCTTGACGCAAAATTACGTGTAGATTTGAGAAAAGAGTTGAAAAGACTTCAAAAAGAGTTAGGTATTACTACTTTATATGTTACTCATGACCAAGAGGAAGCCTTAACTTTATCTGATAGAATTGCAGTCTTTAACAATGGATACATCGAACAGGTCGGTACACCTGTAGAGATTTATCATAATTCTCAAACTGAATTTGTATGTGATTTTATTGGCGATATTAATGTTTTGACCGATGAAACAGTCCACGAAGTATTACTTAAAAATGCAAGCGTTTTCTTAGAAGATAAAAAAGGATACATTCGATTAGAGAAAGTTCGATTCAATCGTGAAACTGAACAAGATTTCATTCTAAAAGGAACAATTATTGATGTTGAGTTTTCTGGAGTTACAATTCACTATACAATAAAAGTTTCTGAAAGTCAGATTCTTAATGTAACAAGTATTGATAGTCAGGCTGCTATTAGATCTGTCGGAGAAAGTGTGGACTTATTTATCACACCATCAGACGTTCTGCAATTTTAAGGAGGTGCAGTATGCGTCATAAATTAAATTTAAAAGATTGGCTTATTCGTTTAGGGTTAATCTGGTTCCTAGTAACATTTATTATTTATCCAAACTTTGATCTAGTAGTGAATGTATTTGTAAAAGGAGGAGAATTTTCCCTTGAAGCTGTACATCGTGTTCTAAAATCTGAGAGGGCACTTCAGAGTATTATGAACAGTTTTAAGTTAGCATTTTCACTCATTATTACAGTTAATGTCGTAGGTATTCTTTGTGTTCTATTTACAGAGTACTTTGATATTAAAGGTGCTAAAATTTTAAAATTAGGCTATATGACCTCTTTAATTTATGGAGGAGTGGTTTTAGCGACTGGATATAAATTTGTCTATGGTCCTTATGGATTGATAACAAAATTTTTACAAAATGTTATCCCTTCTTTAGACCCTAACTGGTTTATTGGGTATGGTGCAGTCTTATTCATTATGACATTTTCAGGAACTGCTAATCATACATTGTTTTTAACAAATACAATTCGAAGCGTTGACTATCACACTATTGAGGCTGCACGAAATATGGGAGCAAAACCATTTACTGTTTTCCGAAAAGTAGTGTTACCAACCTTAATTCCAACTCTATTTGCACTTACTATTATGGTTTTTCTTAGTGGTTTGTCTGCAGTAGCAGCACCCATGATTGTTGGTGGTAAAGGATTTCAAACTATAAATCCAATGATTATTACATTTGCAGGGATGGGGAATTCTCGTGATTTAGCTGCCTTACTTGCAATTATTTTAGGTATTGCAACTACAATTTTGCTTACTATCATGAATAAGATAGAAAAAGGTGGAAATTATATTTCTATCTCTAAGACTAAAGCGCCTCTTAAAAAACAAAAAATTGCATCTAAGCCTTGGAATATCATTGCTCACATTGTAGCATATGGATTGTTCACAGTTTTCATGCTTCCACTAATTTTTATAGTATTATACTCATTTACAGATCCAGTTGCAATTCAAACAGGTAACTTAACATTATCAAACTTTACTTTAGAAAATTATCGCTTATTCTTTAGTAATAGTGCGGCATTCTCTCCATTCTTGGTCAGCTTTATTTATTCTATTATCGCTGCGACAACAGCAACAATTCTCGCAGTTATATTTGCTCGAGTTGTCAGAAAACATAAAGCTCGCTTTGATTTCTTATTTGAATATGGTGCTCTACTTCCTTGGTTACTACCAAGTACACTTTTAGCAGTAAGTTTATTATTTACTTTTAATCAGCCACAATTTCTTGTCTTGAATCAGATTTTGGTAGGTAGTTTGGTAATTCTACTTATTGCATATATAGTTGTAAAAATCCCATTTTCTTATAGAATGGTACGTGCTATTTTATTTAGTGTTGATGATGAGATGGAAGATGCAGCAAGAAGTATGGGTGCTTCACCTTTTTATACTATGATGAAGGTTATCATTCCATTTATTTTACCGGTTGTTCTCTCTGTTATTGCTTTAAACTTTAACTCTTTATTAACTGACTTCGACTTATCTGTATTTCTTTACCATCCATTAGCTCAACCGCTGGGTATAACTATTCGTTCAGCAGGTGATGAAACAGCAACTTCAAATGCTCAAGCACTTGTGTTCGTTTATACTATTGTATTAATGATAATTTCTGGTTCTGTATTATACTTTACTCAGAGACCAGCTAGTAGAAAAAGGAAATAATAATGCAGGCAACAAGCTTAGGACTATCATATATCGAAATTGTATTAAGAATTGTACTTTCATTAGTTATTGGTGGAGTAATTGGTTTAGAGAGAGGAAGTAAATCTCAACCAGCAGGTATTCGTACACATAGTATTGTTTGTCTGGCTGCATGTTTAATTATGATGACTAATGAGTATGTATCTTATAAATTTGGTACAGGAGATCCTACACGCTTAGGTGCGCAAGTTATATCAGGTGTTGGTTTTCTTGGGGCTGGAACAATACTTATTACAGATAAAAAGAAAATAACTGGTTTAACAACTGCAGCTGGAATATGGGCTTCAGCTGGAATCGGTCTAGCTATAGGTGTTGGTTTTTATGAAGGAGCCGTACTAGGAGCAATTTCTGTTTGGAGTGTTATAACTATGTTCCAACCTTTAAAAAAATATCTTCAAAGTCGTTCAAAGATAATCGAATTGTATATCGTTGTTAGATCTACAGAGGCATATAATCGGGTACTAGTATACTGTGCTGAGAATGGCATTAGAATGACTGATTCTAGAACTGCATTTGGAGATGTTAATTCAGAAAGAATTGAATATTTTGATGTTCCAGAAAAAAAAATAGCATCATTTATTACTCTAGAACTATCAGGAAGATTTGAACATCTTCGTTTGATGGAAGAAATTGCTAATATTGTAGGTGTTATTTATGTCGAAGAAATTAGCTGAAATTTAGTAAACAAAGGGACAGATGTTTTTGTCCTTTTGTTTTTTAGATGTTTTAATCATCTAATTTTTGAGTAGATTTTTGCTCAGAGGTTTTTATGAAAGATTTTAAAATCTATTTTGATTTAGGTAAAATAGAATATTTTGATAATAATTGTTTGATACAAGTATACAAATTTATTTCTTTTTATGATATTTGTGAAATGGTGTTTCCCTTTCATTTACCTCCTGATGAGTTGATAACAAATGTTATTTTTAAAGAAAAAATTAAGTCTATGTTAGAATGTTACATTGACAGGCTATTATATATTTTTATAAATCCAACAATTTTTACTGAAAAAGTTAATCTACAATTTTATGGTAGTTTTTTCTCATATGAATTTATTTGTCGTGAAGTTGGAAACATTCTTAAAAATAAAGGTGTGAATTGCAATTTAAACTTTTTTGAAGGGGAAGAATATTTGTAAAATTAATTTTGTGAATTTGTGGATCTTAAATAATTTACAAAATTCTCTTGTTAAAAAAAATTAAATATTGTATAGTAATATTAGAATGTTCGTAATGGAGGACTGAAATGAAAAATATAAATGGGAAAAAGGTAACTATTTATGATATTGCACGTTTATCAGGTTTTTCTCCAAAAACAGTTTCACGAGTTATTAATGGTGGAGTAAATGTTAAAGAAGAAACTTATCAAGCGATTCAAAAAGTTATAGAGGAATTGTCGTATATTCCAAATGCGTATGCAAAAAATTTAACTAAAAAAGAAGCTATAAATATATTGATTTCTGTAAAAAAAATCGACTCTTTTCCTTTAATTTGGTTTCAAACTTTATTAGATAAAGTTTTACAAACTTGTAAAGAGTATGGTGTTAACGCTATTGTTGAATATTTTAGTGAAGAAGATACAATTAGTAATTCAATAATCTCGAGTACAGGAAGCTTGATAGATGGTGTAATAGTATTTTATGAAAGTAAAGAAGATATTCGGATTAATTACTTGCAAAAGAATAAAATGCCATTCATAGTTTTTGGAGAATCTAGAACACCTAATGTTGTGTATGTTTCTAACAACAATTTTCAGGCCACTTATGACATGATGAAATTAGTATCAAAAGAAAACATTAATAGTATGTGGTTACTTATGGGAGGAGAATCCCTTGTTAATATTGATCGAGAGAGAGGGGTTCGTGCTTTTTTAAATGATAATAACTATGAAATGGATTTGAAAGTAGTATATGGTCTAACTACAATAGATTCGGTTTATTCATATGCTACAAGACATCTATCTAATCAAAATTATCCTGATTTGATTTTTGTATCCGGTGATGAAAAAGTACAGGGATTGATTCGTTCTTGCTATGAGAAGGAAATTACCATTCCTGATGATATTTCAATAATCGGATTTGACAATATTCCAATTTCTCAATATTATACTCCAGCTTTATCTACAATTTCTCCTAATTATGTTAAATTAGCTCAAGAAATGATTGAAGGGGTATTAGCAATTATAAAGGGGGAAAGTGTCACATCTGTTGAAGTTTCTACTAAACTTGTTAGGAGACAGAGTTTCTAGTATTGTTTAATTCTTGAAAATCCTAATGGAAAAGATGGAGTGTTCTAAAGTAAGTTCTGTTTAGCATCTATTCAGTTTCTATTGAGTTGGATCCAATTTCCAACAAGTGGGACATTTTCACGTTCGATTTACTAAAGACATTATCACATTCGAATCACACATCTTTCAAAAAAATCGTAAAAAAGTCTTGACAAAGAAAAAACAAAGTATTAAAATAAGTTCAACAAATCAGAAAAGTAACTATTTTTGATCTTCAGGGAGCCTGTGGTGATTGTGAACAGGTGGTTGGAAGTAGTGAAAGTGGGCTGATTTTAAAAATGAATTTGAAACAATGAAAATTCGGTGCGCACACCTTACAGTGCAACTTGTTGTTAGACAAGGCAGAGATGTAAAGGGGAATAGTCCCTTTATAATTGAGGTGGCACCGCGTTACCAACGCCCTCACATGGAATTTAATTCTGTGTGTGGGCTTTTTTCTTTCGGTCATTTTGTTTTTCTTTTATTAGGGCGTTAAGTCGCTTTGATGAACTTAAGTTCTATCTGCAGCTCCTTGCCTACTACTAAAAGCAAACAAAAAGCCGAATAAATACAGAAAGAGGAAATTTTTATGACAACTAAAGGTTATTTTGGACAATTTGGTGGTAGTTTTGTACCGGAGCCGATTCAGGCTTTGTTGGATGAGTTGGAAGTGACATTTGACAAGTACAAGGATGATCCAGAGTTTTTGGCAGAATTTCGTCATTACTTGAAGGACTATTCAGGTCGCGAAACACCGCTCTATTTTGCAGAAAGTTTGACAGAGCACCTAGGTGGAGCTAAGATTTATCTCAAGCGCGAAGACCTTAACCACCTTGGTTCTCACAAGCTCAACAACGTTTTAGGGCAAAT
>ENA-OWLU01000006-OWLU01000006.1-metagenome-genome-assembly--contig:-NODE-6-length-19044-cov-7.263416_pt1 | contig 19044 bp, 13 predicted proteins | sample MGYA00245356_ERZ651118 | MGnify/ENA primary metagenome ERZ651118 (study PRJEB26857, sample SAMEA4031764) | metagenome | biome: human; feature: oral; material: saliva | place: Philippines | collected 2014 | study... | reverse complement strand
TAGTTCTACACGAAAGCGCCGTGCTTCTATTTTTAGTAGCAATTCATATATTTTTGTTTTTCTTATGTTAAGGTTTTTTTTGAACTTTAATATCTGTAAGAATATAAGATTCTTTGCCTTGAGAAACAAATTGTTTAATTTTAATAGCTCCCTTTCTGCCATCCTGAGTCTGGAACAAAATGATTCTTGGTGTGTCTTGTCTTGTAAAAGGAGTTTTGCCTCTATTTGATTCTACAATATTTAAACTATTAAAAGCATTTCCATGCTCAATAGCATCAAAACTACTTAAGTTAAGCTGTACTCCAACCAATTCTTGTGAGTTAATTATTTTAGTAGAAATTGCGTTAGGAATAGGCAAAAATGCAGTATTTTGAACTTCATTAGGAGAAACAATTTGATTATAAGTAAAACGGTTATCCAAGCCAAAAAATGCAAAATCAATTTTTGCCCCATTACTAGCCGTTACTTCATTTTTGGTAAGAACTTTGCCTAGCTGAGAGGAGAAAAAAGAACCTATTGATGAGTGCGCTGTACTAATTCCCAGTTTGATATTTTTGAAATTCAATAAATTCTTATTTGCAAATACTTTAATTTGTTTTTGAATTATTTTTGTTTCTTTATCATTAGTTGCTTTTAAAGATATGGTATAGTCTCCAGCTACAGGAAGCACAAAACTAGGGTTGGTTTCTGTACTTTGCAAAGAAGCAGCACCAGAAACATTCCATACATAGGAAACAGCATTTATTGATTTGTTTTGAAAATACATAGTTACAGGAGCTTGATAATCACTATTTACAAAATCTACTAGCCAATCAAAATCTACTATCATAGCTGGTTTTACATTCACTTCCTTTTCTATAGAATGAGATTCTCTACCATTAGACGCAGTAAGTTTTATTTTATGATTTCCTTCTGTAGTAAAAATAACCGTAGGGTTCTGTTCTGTAGAAGTCGCAGGAGAGCCATTTTCAAATGTCCATATATAAGAAGTTGCTCCTATAGATTTATTATTCATTTTTAATTTTACAGGAGCAATATCGCTTCCTTCTCTTTGCCAGTCAAAATCAACTCTTATGGCTGGATCCACACGGATTTCTATTTCTTTGGAATCAGTATTTCTGTCTCTATTAGAGGCATTGAGTTTAATTTTATAAATTCCGCTCTCAGAGTAAGTAATAGGTTTAGGGTTTATCTCCGTGGAGGAAGTTCTATTTGCACCTTTGAAAGACCATTCATAAGTATCTGCTCCTGAAGATTTATTGATGATTTTGACCACCACAGGAGCAGAGTAATCATTATTTACCACTTCAATCTTAAAATCTGCCTTTACAGGAATATCTTCTTCCCGTGCACAGGCGGTAAAAATAATTGAAATAATAAACAGTCCTATATCTAAAATAGAAAATCTAAAACTTTTCATATTGATATATCATTTACTTGAAATCATTTAACTATCATCTTTTTTGCTTGAAATTCACCTTTCGTTTCAAGGATGATGAGATAAGTTCCTGCAGGAAGAGTTGGCTGATTGAAAGGAATCTCATAATTAACAGATCTATTTTTTAAGATAGGAGCAAAAGGTTCTTCGGATAGCATATCAATGATTCTTAATTTAATATCCGATTCTTCATAAAGTTTTACGATTACTTTATATTCTCCGTTATTAGGGTTTGGAACTATGGTAAATTCCTTGATATTTGAGGTTCTTGCAGGGTCTATATCTACACCTGAGAGATTTTCTTCTACCACTACAGTTTTATAGAAGATTTTTTCACAAGCTCCCTGATGACCTTTTAACCCGAAGTTATATGAACCTGTAGAATGGAATTTTACTTCCAAATAATCATCATTTTGTTCTATTACCTGTACTTTGCTAGTTCTAGGAACAATCCATTCTACTCTTTGTGGCCTAGGGTTAGAAGTATTGACAAGTTTTACAGTTCTTTCTACATAGGCTTGTGTAGAAAGCATCATGTGTGGATGAAGCTCCTCAGTAGAATTTCGCACAGTGATTTGGTCTGTTGCTATACAACCTTTTGTATTCGTAATTATAGCGGTATAAGTTCCTGCTTGAGAAATTCTAATTTTAGGATTGGTAGAAATCACTCTTCCACTTGCATCTTTCCATTGATAAGTAGCTGCTCTATCACTTACTGTGATATCATATTCTTTTGAATCTCCAGCACAGAGAGTAATATTCCCTCCTAAATCTACTGTAAATTCCTCTGGGTTGGTAAGGATATATTCTTTTGTCATATGGCAGCCATTAGCATCTGTAAAAGTTAGCACATATTTACCTGCTTTTAAACTAGAAATAGTTTCTCCTGTCATTCCATTTGACCAAACCAAAGAATAAGGAGCTCTTCCTCCCGATACTCTTACACTTATTTTACCATTAGCAGCTCCATGGCATACAGGATTTTTAATATCTACATCAGTAATTTCTAGCTGACCAGGCTGTTCAATTTTGATACTTCCTTTTACAGAACAACTCTTGGAATCAGTTACAGTAACAAAATAATTTTCAGCCCCTAACCCCTCAACTATAGGGGATGTATCTAGTGTATTCCAAAGGTAGGTATACTCTCCCGTTCCTCCTGTTGCAGATACTGTAACTTTGCCATCTTCTAGGCCGTTACATTTTAAGGTTGTAGAAGAAAGATTTATTTTTAACTGAGAAGGGAAGTTTAACTGAAACATCGCCGATGTGGTATTATCATTTCTATCTTTTACAATTATTTTATATCTTCCTGCTGTGAGATTTTCCAAAATATTTCTCGTAGCACCGCTGATATTTGTGAAAACACCTCCAACTTCTTTCTGCCATTGGTATTGATAACCTCCAACACCACCTTTTACTTGGGCTTTTATGCTACCATCTTCGGCATTGTCATTGATTCCGTTTCCATTTACATCCAGCTTAAAGGCATCATTGTTATCTTTATGACAAGAAATGCCTTGTTCCTGCATAATATTAGCAATAAGCGGGTCTGGCTGGGTAACAATAAATTCTCTTGAAATAATACCACAACTCTGTAAATTGGAAGTGGCTCCTGCATGGTTTTTATCTTTTACAGTGAGATAATATTTTCCTGCTGGAATATTCTTCAAAACTATGGTGAATGGATGAGTCGTTTTATCCGTTGTTATTTGTGAAGATGGCATCACAGCTCCCGTTGGTGAGTCTTTTCTCCATTGATAATGGTATGAGCCATCTGCAAAAGGAGTTCCTCCTGTTACTCTTACTGAAATATATCCATTATTTAGACCATATCCTTTGGGCTGGACATTTTCTATATCAGAAAAATCAATAGCCTTAGTAGGTTCTGTTATATTAACAGTGATGACCTTATCATTTCCACTATTATTTTTAGCTATACAATGGTTTGTATCCCTTACCTTCACGCTATAGGTTCCTGCAGAAAGTCCTATAACTATAGTATGCTGAGTATGGCTGAAATTAACCCAAGTAGCACCATTATCCAAAGAATACTGATAACTGTTCTGTCCGCCTGTTCCATCTATCCTAAAAGCTCCATCATTTCCTCCAAAGCAGAAAACGTTGGTCTGTGAAGTTAGTGAAAACCCTACAGGGTCCGTTTTTTTTACCTCAAATTCTACACTATGCTGACTGCCATCTGTATAAGTGAGATTACCATTATAAGTTCCTCTTAAATTCAATTTGTATTTCCCTGGGGCTAAACCTTCTATGGAATAACTAGTCTCAGCTCGAAGAACTGCAGTAGCATCATAGTTGTTTACTATAACTCCCGTATCAGTATTGGTTAAAGCGAATTCTAAAGTTTCCCCTGTTTTTAATGTTCGGTAAAAATTTAAACGAATTTTTCCATCTTCTGAATCTGAACAAGTTACAGGAGATACTATGTGAGTAGAAATGTGGGGAGAGGATTCCACAACAGTAAGAAATACAGAGTCAGACCAAGATTGGTAGTTTCCGCTTCCATCAGGACAAGCCACTACTCTAAACCAAACTTTTTTTCCCAAGTAGTTCGCAACTTGGTTTCCAAATAAATCTTTAGCTGATAGGGTGAGAGTTTCTTTATTATATAAAGAAGAGGGTATATCTACCCATATAGAATTATCTAAGCTATACTGATAATGATATAGTTCTTCAGGGAAGTCTGTCTTTGCAAATAACTTTACTTTATTGTTTGTTGGTAAAAAAGTTTCTTCTATACCATCCTTTATATCTCTTTTTAAGGTGTGAAGGGGAGTTACTTTTAATTTATATTTAAAGTTTTTTAATTTAGATGAAAAGTACTCTGAAAATGTAGTATTGGAACAAGTATTAATATTTCTTCTAAAATAACTATTAACTCTTGTTGGATCACCTTTTTTCCAATTAATAAAAATATAATAACTGATATGAGAAGGTTTTTTTGATGTATGTACTGTATGGTTATAATCATATTCATTATAACGGTCTTTATTAGGAAGAGAATGAGCATAAAGAACATCTTGTGTTCCATCAGTATAATTTACATAAACATGGATTTTAGAGTTTACTGAGCCTCTTCGTGTTCGTTCATCCATTATATAACTAAAATTCTCAAAACTTATTTTATATAAATTTTGTGCAAATATAGTGGTATAGAATATTAATAATACCCCCAGTAAAACGCTCTTCATATATTATTTTTTTAAAAGTTAATGGATATTTTTTCAGTTTTAGTGACTTGGTTGTTTTCCAGCATAGGTTTTATGTAGTAGGTATACACATTCCCAGAGTAAACAATCTTGTCTTCTAAAAATTCCTGTTTTCCTGATAGAGTTCCCCACAGAGTAGGTTTCTCATCTCCCTTTTGTCTGTATACTATAATTTCGCTTATGTTTTTGCTTTTATTTTTCCAATTCAGCTCTATCATTTTCTTATTTCCATTTGCTGAACCTGCAAGATTTGTAATTAAAGCAGTAGGAACTATCTTATTACTTCTTAAGGTAATTTCAAGAGACTTATCTGATACTAGATTACTCTTGTCTACTGCCTGAAGATAATATACATATCGTTTGTTGTTTTCTACCTGTTTATCTGTGTAGGAATAAAGAGCGTCTATATTTTTAGTTTCATATATTTTTCTTACAGGAGCTTTTGGCTCATCTATATCTTTTCTGAAAAGCTGATGCAGCACGGCATCATCACTATGGCTTTTATACCATTTTAGTGTGATATCTCCAGTATCCTCCAGCTTATATTCTGCAAATACAGGAGCTTCTGGTCTTACTTTGTCAGGTTTTTCTATTTCTATTATTTCTGATGGCTGAGATTGGTTTTTTCTTTTATCCAAAGAAACTACATAGTAATACACCTTTGAATTAAGATTTTCCAGCGCTACTTTATCCTCAAATGTATTTTTGGTAATCATTTCTGGAGTCAGTCTGATCATTTCTTCCCCTTTTTGTACTCCTCTAAAAACATGATACCCCCCTAAATCCTTCTCTGTATTAGCTTTCCATTCCAAACGAACAATTCCTGTCGAGTCTATTTTTCCAGTCAGTCCCATAGGAACAGCAGGAGGAGTTTCATCATACAACTGGACCAAGATGGAGAAAGATTCTGTCTGATTATTATCTCCAATAGCTCTTATCTTGAAATAATTAGAAGGAGTTATATTTTTGGTAACGATACTCCTTTGGTTTCTAGAAATGTTTTTTTGTACTACCTTATAGGTATTTTGTCCATCTGTTTCAGAATGTAAAAGTTCAAAACCCACTATCTGATTTTCTGATTCTTTAGGAAACTCCCATTCTATCTTTACTAGATCATCACTGATTACATCAAAGTTTTTAATCATTGGAGCGGCTTCCATTGCCTTTTTACCTGCTCCCGAAACAATTTCTGAATAGGGACCATAATCTCCAAAAATAGTTTTCCCACGAATACGGTAGCTGTATTGTACATTATTTTGTGCTAATGAGTCTGCATAGGTCATCCCTTGGGCTGGCTTTCCATCCTTATCATTCATGTTCATTACAGGTAAATCTCCCAAAGGTTTAAAATCTATTCCGTTTTCTGATTTTTCAATAAAGTAAGAGGTATAAATATCCCGAAGCTGGAGGTACTCCCAAGCCAATAGGACAGTTTTATCTTGAAATATACCGATGAAATCTAGTGGTTTAGGTAAATCTTGGTAGTCTGAAAGCTGAGCCAGAGCACTTCCCTTTTCTACCAATAAAGAAGTGGAAATATCAGTGTTGATACTTACAGAATAGAGATATTTTTCATTGGGTTTTGCTTCTTTATCTACATAAGCCCATCCTGCTAGTTCAGCCACTTTGAAATCCAAATCAGCAGCCATAAGAGCAAAAGCAAACCGCTGGTCTATTTCTTGTGATTTGTTGATAATTCCTTCTATTCCTTCTTTTTTCCCTTCTCCCATCTCTACTTCAAAAGATTCCCCAAAAAGAGACTGTGCGACAATAGCAGCATTATCATTCTCTTCTACATATTTTCTCCATTCTTTTTCTGGTTTTGGAAAAAACCTTCCTAAATCTTTCTGCTCAGGGACAGATAGTGTTTTTCCGTTTCTTACAAGGGTATATCTTTTTAACTGAAAACCTATTTTATTTGTTTTTTGCCAAGCTACAGGTTCATCTACTGCCCAGCGTAAGGCAATGGCTTCTTTCTTTACTCCTGTTTTTAGTCTGATATGAGGAACAGGAAGTTCTTTTTGTTCCTTTCTCTGAGAGTAACCAAAATTTAGCCCAAAAATGAATAAAAATAGAAAATAGTTTTTCAGCATATGTTGTTGATTATTAGTTCACTCTGATTAAAAATTAGATAAGCTACAATATAAATTACAAAAGTAATAAAAACATTAACATTTATTAACAATATTTTCAATTATTACTTATGATATGTCTACTCCTTCATTTGAAATTTTGAATATTTTTTTGAAACTAAACATTATAAATAGGCTCTACACTTTTTAGGCGTTCTTTGAGTTTTTCATAGTAAGGCAAATATTCTGAAATATCTTCTGTTGCAAAGATATTATCTACAAAAATTATTTTATTATAGAAATTAGGGTCATTACACAACTTAGATATTATTAATCCTTTGAAAAGATGAGGAACACCTCCTGTTAATAAATCACTCCAATACTTGCCTTCAGCTTGCAGCTCATCCATTTTTTTTAGAATATTAGGAAGATACGAATAGGTTTCTATGAAATGTTTGCCTTCTTTTTCGAAATAATTTATATACCATTGTACAAAATCTAAGACTTCTATTTCTGTTTTAAGTTCTACATTACTAAATTTATCTAATCTCTTTTTATCACTAATAGTATCTAAAAAATATCTTTTTTCATCATAAAAATATTTGTCACAAATGTATTGTTTCCCAAATAAGTTTATTATGTGATTTTCAACCTCTAATATAGACATCCTTATTCCTGATATATCAATTCCTCCAACATCTAAAAAATTCATAAAAAAGGTTACAACAAAATCCTTTGTTTTTAAAACATATGTAGGGTCTCCGCCTGTTTTAATTCCTTTATACCCAAGGGGATTAAAATACAAATCAAATTCTTTAAATACTATTTTCTTCCTTTCTGATTTTAGCATACTTATCTTATTTTAGTTATTTTTTCAATATTAACATTGTTTATGTTATCTTTTCCGTGGTCATAAATGCGGTATATATTGTCTTTTGAAATCATTAAATTCTTTACCTTTGGATCTAAATTTGGTCGTGAATACTTAACATTCATTGTATGTTGTCCATTTTGCAAAATAGACCCAAAACCTTCTTTTTGGCGAGCTGTAAATGCAGTACTTTGGCTTAATTTATTTTCAATGATGATAACATCTTCAATTTTATCAGTTGTTTTATTTATCTTGATAAAAACTATATCGGCTTTCATAAAGCCATTACTTGTATTTATAACCATAGAACAACCAAAACTAATCAGAAATATCCGAGTGTAAATCTTTAATTACCAGCATATTCTAAAATTTAACACTTTTCGGTTGCCATTTGTCGCTTCCCAAATTTCCACATATTTTTGAGACGTATTTCTGACGTGGAGAATTTGCGGGGCTTGTTTTTTGTCACACCGTGCAGACAGTTGACAAGGGTTTACAACCGTTTACGACAAGCGACAATAACCGCCCCGATATGCGGAAACAGTCACACTGTGTAGAAAAGCGACAATGGTTGACTTCCGTTCACATCCGTTTACCATTTCAGAGATATAGGATTGAAGAAATGAACCATTAAACGATAAAACGGTATGAAAGCAACCAGAAAATGCAGTTTTTGCGGCAAGTCCTTTGTAACCCGAAGCGGTATGCAAAGATATTGCAGTGAGGCTTGTCAGGCAGAAGCCAAACGAGCCAGAGTGATGCAGAAGAACAACCTCTTCAAAGTCGCCCAACCCTTGATGGAGATACAGCATCAGGAGTATCTCACCTTTTCCAAAGCAGCCATCCTCATGGGCTGTTCCCGACAGTACATTTACAAACTTGTAGCCATCGGCAAGCTGAAAGCCTCACGCATCAGCAACCGCATGGCATTCATCCGCAGAGCCGACATCGAGCAGATGTTGGAGGGCAATCCCTATCACCGCATCCTGCCCGGCAACACCTCCACACCAAGGAAATCATCTTCATCTTCCTTACCTGCCAAAAGAGAAAAAAGGGAAAAGGAAAGCGAAGAAGTGTTGGACTTCTATTCGGGCGAGGAGGTGATGTCCCTTTTTAAGGTAAAGCAGTCATGGCTTTACACTTCCGCCAAGCGTAACCATATCCCCATCTGCCGTATCGCAGGAAAGAACTATTACAGCAAGAAGCATATTGACGAGTTTTTCGGTGTGGCAGTTGATATTAGCGAAATTACCGACTGGCTACTGACCGAGGAGGTGGAGGAACTGTTCGGCATGAAGCCGACCGCACTCCGTGCCTACACCTATCGCCATAAGATACCCACTAAAAGAGAGTACGGGCGTACCTATTACTCCAAATCACATTTGAACGAACTCCGCAGAACTGACCTTGTGAACGATGAACGCTACTATACCGTTGAGCAGGTGCAGCAAATCTATGGTCTTTCGTCAGCCAACATCTGCCATATCGTCAAGGTGAAGCACATCGAAAAGATAAAGGTGGGTGTGAAAAACCTGCTTTTGCGCTCAGATGTGGAGCGTGTCATGGCTGAAAGGAACAAATAACCGTGAAAAATCGGGATTATCGAAAATTATTTCAAAATGATGTATCGTGGAGGTATTCACGGATATTTCACGTTGTTCCTTTGCCATCGGAAACATGGATACAACTCCAAAATGTATACAACCAATTAAAACATAATTATTATGAGTAAATGCAAAACAGTTACCTTGCGTAAGCGCAAGATTAAGAACGGGACACAGTATTCACTATGCCTTGACTACTATCCCGGCTACCGTGACAATGTCACCATGAGAGTGATTACACGTGAAGCCTTAGGAATTTACATCTTCGCCAAACCTGCAAACCAGCAGGAACGGGACTTCAACGCACGCATGATGAAGAAAGCGGTCATCCTGCGCAACCAGCGCTACGAAGCCATTTTCAATGAAAACAACGGCTTTTTTGACAAGACCAAGATGAAGGGCGATTTCCTTGCCTATTTCAAAGGACTGGCTGACCGCAAGAATATCAAGTGGCAGCACGTATACAAGCATTTCCAGCGGTTCGTGAACGGCAAATGCACCTTTGAGGAGGTGGATGTGGATTTGTGCCGCAAGTTCATGGAATACCTGCTTGATGCACCCCAATCCATCCACACCAACCAAAAGCTGCACATCAACTCCGCAGCAGGCTATTGGTCAACTTTCCGTGCCGTGCTGCACACCGCCTACCGTGACAGGAAGATAAAGGAGAACCCAAACGGCTTCTTAGACCGCATCGAGTGCATTCCCACCATCAGGGAGCATTTGAGCCAAGAGGAACTGATACGGCTTGCCGAAACACCCTGTGAGGAGGAGGTCTTGAAAAAAGCTTTTCTTTTCGCCTGTCTTACGGGACTGAGAAAGAGCGACATCAGACAGCTCACGTGGCAGCAGATACAACCATACACCAACGGCAGGATGTTCGTTACCACCCGTATGCAGAAAACCAAAGAAATAGTGCATAACCCCATCAGTGATGAAGCCTATGGACTGCTGGGAGAACGGGGCGAGGGACTTATCTTTGAGGATTTCAAGGACAAGATGCTGCAAGGACCACTCCAACGGTGGCTCACGGCAGCAGGGATAACCAAGAAAATCACCTTTCACTGTACCCGCCACAGCTTCGGAAGCCTGCACGTGGAAATGGGAACGGACATGGCTGTCATCCAAGCCTATCTCGGACATAAGAACATTACCACCACACAAATCTATTCCAAGATAGCAGCGCAGCAGATGTGTCAGGTGGTGGACAAGATAACCTTGAAGCGCAAGGAGGCATAAATGTCTCACATTGACAGGTATTCAGAGGGGCGGTTATGGCTACAAGGCTATAATCGCCCCTCTATGTTTTTGGCTTGATGCCACCATTTATAAGCCCCTCAGAGTATGAAACAGAGTATGATATGATGACATTTCGTGAAATACATTGAAAAAGACCGTTCTAACCGCAAATAACGGGCAGTAATTGGGAAAAATAGCATTAACTTTGCACAAAATAATACAGGAACATTCAATCTCTCAACGAAATATGGAATCATCAATCAAGGACAAATACATCATCTTGGGCTTTGTCGGCTTCGCCATCGTCCTAATATCTTCCATTGCCACGCTGGTAATAGCGGACAGCTTCAACCAAGACAACTTTGTCAGGTGGATAGTATTCGTATGCTGTAACCTGTTGGGATGGTTGCTCTATCTCTCCTTTCAGACACTTATCTTTGATACATACGAAATCTACAAAATCAAGTTCGGCAAGAAAGAAACGATTGCCGAAGCCATAGAGGTGCAGGAAGAACTGTCACAAAATACACTTGAAGAAGCCACATCTGTGCCTGGACCTACATCAGTCCCTGAGCCTGTACCCGAATCATCCCCGACAAAAGAAGAGACACTTATCCAAACACAACCGATAGAGCTTACTATCGCCCCGGATCTTCACGAAAAGAACCGTGCCAATTACGCAAGCAGAGAGCAACGGGAAAAGGAAGAGCGCATCCGCATGGTCATGGAGTATTGCCATTATTACCTGCCTCGCATTGCCGACCAAGAAACCGTGAACCACATCTGTACTGAGGTGGACAAATGGATGAATCTTAACACTTATACCCCGAAGCCCATACAAAGACCGTTTACCAAAGACATCAACAACATTCCACTCCGTCACTTCGTATGGAATATCTCTGAGCGTTTCCTGTACAAGAGATACTACAATGGGGATAACCGTGCCAAGTTCATCAAAGCCCTTTTCCCGAAATCGTTTGCTGATACAGACTTATCAACCATCAAGAATTTCAAGGTAGAGCCGTTAAAGACGGAAATTCCCATTGATGAACCCGAAAACGGCAAACTTGATTTCCACTATCCCGAGGATTATGTGCGGAATTAGGATAATCACGACACCAACGACAACCATCCGGTAACTCATAACCGCCTGTTTTACATCGTTTCCCGAGTAATTTTACCCGTCATTTATGGCTGGGCTTAATTATTCGGGAATTATTTTGCAATGACGTGTCGTGGAGATATTCACGGATATATCATTTCAGTCCTTTGCGCCAAGTCTTACAAAAGAGACGAGTACGCGAATGGAAAAATCAATTCTTACCTTCAACGACCTCCCCGAGGTTGTCGCTCAGCTTCGAGACGAAGTGATGAGCCTGAAAAGCCTGCTCGCCGAGCAGCGCAGTGTGAACAATGCCAAAACGGTGGACACCCACGTGCCCATGTCTGTGGACGAGGCAGCAGAGTATTTAGGTATCCCTAAGGGTACGCTCTACATGAAACTGTCAGAAGGGACAATCCCTGCCACCAAGCCCGGCAAACGCTATTGCCTTTACCGTGACGAACTGGACAAGTGGCTGGAAACCGCCCGAAAGAATCCCATACCGTTGTCAGACGAGGAACTGAACAAGTCCTTATCCTCTTCCCACCGTCGCAAGCCCAACCCACGTAACTGGTGAATGATATGGAAGAGGATAAGAACTATATCAACCTGATACGTGGCGACCTCACAAAAGCATCCCAAGCGCATAACGGTATGCCCGACAGTGTAGGCATGATGAATATCAAGACGGCAAACCAAACCATTCTTGAAGCATCGTTATTGCCTACGCCCCGTGCGCTGTGGGACAGCTTTTGGTACGAGGGGGAACTCTCCTGCTTGTTTGCCGATTCCAACGTGGGCAAGTCCATCCTTGCCGTGCAGATAGCCGACCGCATCGCCCGAACCGACAATGTGCTGTATCTGGACTTTGAACTGTCCGAAAAGCAGTTCCAGCTCCGCTATACCAACGAGCATGGAGAGCTCTACACCTTTCCCGACAAAATCTATCGGGTGTCTATTGACTGCAACCAGCTTTTGGATGCCAACTTTGAGGAAGCTATCATAGGCGGCATTGAACAGATGGCTGTGCAGACCGACTGCAAGATTTTCATCATTGACAATCTTACCTACCTGTGTTGCGCCATGGAGAAAGGCGATGCCGCAGGACGGCTGATGATTCAGCTGAACAATCTCAAAAAGAGATATGCGCTCTCTATCCTTGTCCTGGCACATACGCCCAAACGCTCTTTGGATTGTCCCATCACATCCAACGACCTTGCCGGAAGCAAACGGCTCTACAATTTCTTTGACAGCGTGTTCACCATTGGAAAAAGTGCCCAAGACGGAGGGCTTCGCTATGTGAAGCAGCTTAAAGTGCGCTATGGCACGTTCTCTCATGATGCGGATAATGTAATCGTTTACGAGATTGACAAGGTGGATGCTTTCTTGCAGTTCGTGTTCAGGGGCTATTCCACGGAAAAGGAACACTTGAAAAAATTGGGCGACAATGAATCAAGCCAAAGGGATTGCCAAATTCTGCAACTCTCCCAATCGGGCAAGTCCGTCAGGGAGATAGCCTCACAGGTGAATTGTGGCAAGTCCACCGTAAACCGTATCATCCAGCGCAGCAAAGAGAGTAAAAACGCAGGTGTCCCAAGTGTCCCACTGTCCCAACCCTTAGAGTGTGGGACAATGGGACAGGATGGGACAGCCGACAATCAACCATCAAAAACGGACTAAGCTATGGGCAATTATTCATTACAGAAGTATAAAGGAACGGCAACACGGCATACCTGCCCCAAATGCGGAGACAGGCATTCTTTCGTCTATTACGTGGACGAAAATAATGTGCCGTTGCATCCATCGGTCGGCAGATGTAACCACGAAAGCGGTTGTGGGTATCACTACACTCCGAAAGAGTATTTTCAAGAGCATCCTGAACACAGAACTACCAATGATTTCTCTTTTGACAGGCAAAGAGCAGAGCAGAAGAAAGTGAAGCAGCAAAGTAAGCCGACAGCCATCGGCTATATTCCCCCTCACTATGTGGAGAAGTCGCAAAGCGAGCGTAGCAATTTCTTCCGTTTCCTCTTCACACTCCTTACTTCCTACTATGGCGACAAGGCGAAAGAGGTGTTGAAGCGGTTGTTGGAGGAATACCGTTTGGGGGCTACCCGTGACGGCTCTGTTATCTTTTGGCAGATAGACAGGACGGGCAAGGTACGCACGGGAAAGGTGATGCAGTACAATCCCGAAGACGGACACCGTATCAAGGGAGGACAGACATCGGCAGTGAACTGGATACACAGCATATTGAAAAAGCAGCGTGTGTTGGCAGAGGATTGGCAACTATCCCAATGCCTTTTCGGGGAACACTTGTTGAAAACGCATCCCGACAAGGTGGTGGTCTTGGTGGAATCCGAGAAGAGTGCCGTTATCGGTTCTGCTATCTTCCCCGATTATGTATGGCTGGCTACGGGTGGTAAGAGTCAGATGAGAGAAGAGAAACTCCGTGTACTGTCAGGGCGAACCGTGCTTCTCTTTCCCGATGCCGATGCTTATGCCGAGTGGAAACAGCGAGCCGAGAGCATGTACTTTTGTAAGGTGGTGGTTTCGGACATCATCGAAAGGAATGCCACCCCGAAACAAAAAGAAGCCCATATCGACATAGCCGATTGGATTATCTTTCAGATACGGGAGGGCAAGGTGATGAGTACAGCCAACCACTTGGTCGAGGCTGAGAGAATCCTCCAGCGGATGATAGAGAAGAATCCCGTCCTGCAAAAACTGATAGACGATTTAGACCTTGTGCTGGTCGGTGCATCTCCAATCGGCAACGATGATGAAAAACCTCCCTGACGGAGGAGAGCGGAAGCCGTAGGCTGGAGTTTGCAGACAATGGCTTGCCATTGATATAGCCCACTATAACTACACGCTCCGCTTACGTAGTTGTGGGCTCTCCCGAGGGGATTAGGGTTTTACCCTAATGACCCACTCAGGGCGTTTCTCCCCTGAGAACCCAGAGCAAAGAGTGACCCTCTCTTTGCAATCTCCGCTTATGGGTTGCACCCCTAAGAACCCCATGCGTTTACGGACAGCGGAAAAGCAAACAATAAAGTACAAACCCAAAAAACAAGTATCTATGGCAACAAAATCAAGCATACATATCAAGCCCTGCAATATCGCATCGAGTGAGGCTCACAACAGGAGGACTGCCGAATACATGCGCCACATCGGAGAGTCCAGAACCTATGTGGTTCCAGAACTCTCCACCGATAATGAGCAGTGGATAAATCCCGACTTCGGCAGTCCGGATTTGCGGATGCATTATGACAATATCAGACAGATGGTAAAGGAAAAGACCGGACGTGCCATGCAGGAAAAGGAGCGTGAACGCAAAGGCAAGAACGGTAAAATAGTCAAGATTGCGGGATGCTCCCCCATACGTGAAGGAGTGCTGCTTGTCAGGTCGGACACCACACTGGCAGACGTGCGTAAATTCGGTGAGGAGTGTCAAAGACGCTGGGGAATCACACCGCTGCAAATCTTCCTGCACAAGGATGAAGGGCATTGGCTGAACGGTCAGCCGGAAGCGGAAGACAGGGAAAGCTTCAAAGTCGGGGACAGATGGTTCAAGCCGAACTATCATGCCCATATCGTTTTCGACTGGATGAACCACGAAACAGGAAAGAGCCGAAAGCTCAATGACGATGACATGATGCAGATGCAGACCCTTGCATCCGACATCCTGCTGATGGAACGCGGGCAGTCAAAGGCTGTCACTGGTAAGGAGCATCTGGAACGGAACGACTTTATCATTGAGAAGCAGAAAGCTGAACTGCAACGCATGGATGCAGCCAAACGGCACAAAGAAGAACAGATAAATCTTGCCGAGCAGGAACTGAAACAGGTGAAATCAGAAATACGCACTGACAAGTTAAAGAAGACAGCCACCACGGCAGCGACAGCCATAACTAGTGGAGTTGCTTCTCTTTTCGGGAGTGGAAAACTGAAAGAACTGGAACGTGCCAACGAAAAACTGCAAGACGAGGTTTCAAAACGGAACACCAATATTGAAAAATTGCAGAGCCAAGTACAGCAGATGCAGAAACAGCATGATACGCAAATCCACAATCTCAGAGAAATGCACAGGCAGGAACTTGACATGAAAGAAAAAGAACTGTCACGGCTCGCCAGAATCATAGACAAGGCTTTCAGGTGGTTTCCGATGTTCAGGGAAATGCTGCGCATGGAAAAGTTTTGTGCCATGCTGGGATTCTCTAAAGAAATGACTGAAAGTCTTATAGTCAAAAAAGAAGCCCTGAAATGTAGCGGTAAAATCTATTCCGAGCAACACAGGCGGAACTTTGATATAAAGGATGATATTTTAAGGGTGGAAAATGACCCTGACGATGAAAGCAGGCTGAACCTGACAATAAACAGGAAGCCGATTGCCGACTGGTTCAGGGAGCAATGGCACAGGCTTAGATATGGAGCAAGAGTGCCGCAACAGGAAGAAAGAAAAAGTAGAGGATTCAAATTATAATAGAAGCAATTTGATTAGTAATCTAAAAGCACTCCGATAACGATTAGAGTGCTTTTAGATTGTTTATCATTAATTATCAAAGCAAGTGCAGTTTAAGATTTTACTGAAGTTTGCATTAATAAAGAATATACTACAGCTGATATATGCGCAACATATTGTGACGCTTGTGATTCATTTCCCTTGAAATCCTTAACAAATACCGCTAAGGTATAACTGATATTATTAGGCAGACATATATAGGCAACATCATTGTGAGCTGCAAGAACACCATTTTCATTAACATCACCTGAACCTGTCTTATGCGCTATAACAACCCCTTCTTTATCAAGAAGTGGAGCTGCTATCCTATCTACACCTGTTTTGCATTCTTTTAACGTATTCTTAATGAAACTTTGTTTCTCATCATCGATAAGACCTTCAGTAAACAAACGATTCATCAACATTGCAGCACCAAGAGGAGATGTATAGTTAGAGTAAGCCTTGTTATGGTCAGCCGACATTTCCTCTTCCGTATAAGCTATCTGAAAACTTGAACGAGGAATGAGTGTGGCTATAAAACTATCTGTTTGAGCGACATTAACCATATCCTTAAACATAAGGTTGCTTGCATTGTTGTCACTCTGAGTAAGAGTATAACGCAGCAAATCTCTCACTGTCAATGATATGACTGGCCCTGAATAATCTTTCAGCATAGGACTCCAAGTCTTTGGGTCAAGTTTATCCCTATTTATATTTACTAAGGTATCAAGTGAAATTCCTTTATTGTCAAAGTCATTACAAAGAGCTAATGCCTGATGAACCTTAAACACACTCATCATAGGATAAACACTCTTATTATTGACCTTAACCGTATCTCTGTTATTAACAATAACCGCCACACCAATTTCGCCAGGACAAGCTGAGACAATTTGAGAAATGCTATCAGTCAAAACATTTGTTAAAGGAGGATTTGCGCTATCTTTTGTCGCTGATTTATGGAACAATGAAAATACCAAGATGAAAATGCAAACTAAAGCTATACTCAAAACTACGATTTGTTTTTTTCTGTTTTTTTCCATGTTTATATTATTTATATTTGTTTGACGAGAATATCTTTATTTGCCGACAAAGGTACATAAATTTACGGAAAAATATGTTTCTAAAATATATAAATAGACAGCTGTGGGGAAAATGTGGGGAAAAATTAGATAATTAAAAAGGCTAAATGACTGAAAATAATCACTTAGCCTTTTAATCCGTACCCAGACCCGTACTTCGTAATTGCTGCGCCCATCATTCAAGACTGTCAAATCGGGTCTTTCCTGTCAAGCCAATGATGCCTATGCGTATGCCAAACACATGGATTACGGATTTCTCGTTCCGTGAACAAACACTTTATCCGCAACTCTGCTATGTGGTGTATTGGCTTAACTCCATTTCTATGGGCAACACTTTTGTTGCAGATTTCAAGCAGCTTTTATCGAAATACCCATCAGTAAGAACTCGTTTATTAGGCTTTCCTCATAATTGGGAACAAGAGCCTTTGTGGAGATAAAATAATTGCCCTGTTTCTTAAAAAGCACTGGGGCAAACCAGCTCCGTCTTTAATTGTTTCCAATAAATGGATTGTTTCAAGCCCCTATAGAAAGAGAACAAAAATTCCTGTGTGAAAATTAATCTACGACAAGGAGCAAGCAAGGAGCAATATCAAACAAAAATCAATACCTTTGCAGTACATATGAGATAGACCAAAACAAAAGTGGAATATCGGAAACGAATAGCAAGGAAAAGAGAAGAAACGACCCAAGTTGATGTCCTTTTTGAGTTAATAATCAATAAAAGCGTTAAATCTTCACCTTTTAGAATGTGCAATTAAAAATAACAACCATATTTCTGACTTATTATCTATAAAATATTGAGTAATAATCGGTTGTAAATACCGACAATGTTTCCAAAGGAAGTTCTGTAATAATTTGGTATTCAGAAAGATTTTTACCAGTTATCTTTTCGAATTTTTTCAATAAATTACTATTAGCATTACTTAAGGCATTAACAATTTTGTTATTTAAACTTCGCCCTAATTCTGTAATTTTTCCAAATTTTGCTAAATCTGAACTTCGGTCAATCCATTTTTGTGTTTTTTGTAGAGCACTTACACCTACTGAGGATATATCTGTCAAATTTTCGGCTATATTTTCAAAATCAGTATGAGTCCAAGAATTTTTGTGTCCTACAAAAGCTTCTGATAAATTAGGTCTTTCGTTTATAAATTTCAAAAATTCTGCATCCTCACAGTCGTCCAAAAACTTTATCAAAGTGCTATTAGCGTCCTTATCTGAAAATTTAGCTACATATTGCTGTACCTCAGGGTTTAGTTTTGTGAATTTTTCAAATAGTTTTTCGTCTTTAAAAACATATTTGCTTCCTGCATCTTTTAGGAATTTCTAGCTTTTAGCGTTATTTCTCTTTTTCAAAAATATATAGTGTGTGGTCAGAACAAGAAACATAGAGTTTATCTTCTACAAGTCTCATCTCAACAATAAAACTATTGCTATCTTCTATTTCTAATATTGTTTCCCATATTATTTTATTCTTTTTCAAATCTAAAATAGCAATTCTATTGGTAGCTATCAAACCACTAACAAAATAAAGTTTATCATCATCAATAATAGATTTTTCATAGTTAATTATTAAGTTTAAAGGCTTTAAGGTTTCTTCAAAATCAAATTTTGTTATGACTCCCAACTGTAAATCTAATTTATTTACGTGATAATAAAAGGCTTCGTAAAGAACATCATTTTGCAACTGTAGTCTACCATAAAAACCTTTATAAATATTTAATATATTTCCTGTCATTGCATCAATAGCAAAAGTAGCATTGTTTTCTCTATTCTTATTATCCTTCAAGCACAAATATAGAATATTCCTATCAACAATTATTTCACCTACTTTTTCTACATTTTCACCTGTTAATAAATCAGAAAATGAATGTTGCCAAAGATATACATTAGAATTTCCGATAC
>ENA-OWLU01000004-OWLU01000004.1-metagenome-genome-assembly--contig:-NODE-4-length-24428-cov-11.739097_pt1 | contig 24428 bp, 19 predicted proteins | sample MGYA00245356_ERZ651118 | MGnify/ENA primary metagenome ERZ651118 (study PRJEB26857, sample SAMEA4031764) | metagenome | biome: human; feature: oral; material: saliva | place: Philippines | collected 2014 | study... | reverse complement strand
TGTACCCTCAGATTGTTCTTGTTTTGTTGAGTAATAAAAAGGTATTGTTCGAGACAGAGATACATCTCCTTTTCGAACAATACCCTAAAACGCAATTGGTCATTAGTTTCTAAACAGACTACATCTGATTGTTGAGCAGTTTGTTCTTCGTTTGCCTTTGGCATAGCGAGTTACGTCGAGAACAAACGAGAAACAAGATGCCAACAAGAAAAAGCCTATTGCTGTTTCAGCACCATGATGCGCTGACCATTGACGATGTAGACACCAACAGGCAATCCCAATGTACTGCCGTCGGTGCGCAACAACTGTCCTTGCAAGTCATAGACTGCACCATCGCGTGCACCGTAGCTTCCTTGACGTTGAGAAGATTGCGCCACCACTTGACGCAAAGCCGTCAGAGTATTCTTCGCGCCTTGTTCATCCAACGTAGCTACCACTTGATAAAGTTGCGGAACAACCGCACCTTCCCACGTGACAACCAACTTAGTGGCTTTGGGATGCGCAGACAAATCTACGGTTGCAACGTTTCCTTCCAGCGCAGACAAAGCGATGGTAGTCCCGTTCTCCACAATCGAGAGTTGAGGAGCTGCACCTTTCCAACTTGCCGCATCCCAATAGAGCGTAACAGAGGTTGGACGCAGGAATTGATCGATTTTATAAAACAATTCTTTTCCCTCAACCTTCGTCAAAGGTGTGTGACCCAAACCATCCACCAATTCAGGGTGAGCATTCTCTTTCTTGTCCACCACGGTAGGCGCAAATTGTTGTGCGAAATGCTGAGCGTTCACAAAGATTTCAGAAAGACGGAGCCATTTGTTGGTAATGGGTTGCGTCACCACCAAGCGAACATACTTTGCTGCGATGGGATGCTTAGCCACAAAATCCACCGCATAGAGGTCATTTTCCAACTTCTTGCGGTGAGAAGTATTGCTCTGCGTCGAGCTTGAAGTGCCTTTCACAAAGAGAGGTTGCCACTTCTTACCATCTTCACTCACTTCCACTTTTCCACCTTTGAGTTCATCACCATTGGTGGCATAAAAACATACGCGCACGTCTTGCACCTTTTCAGCCTTAGTGAGCGTCACTTGGTAGGTGTCACTATTGGCTTGGTTCTTCTTTCCAGCAAAGAAGGTGTGGATGTCGCCGTCAATCAGTGCAGCTTTGCCCTTTTTACTACCATCCCCCACGACTTCCGTAGGTGCGGTGACGTCCCTCAACAGCGTGGGTTGTGGCAATTTCAGTGAGAAATTCTGTTCTCCGAGCTGAAGCATTTGAGGAGTTTCCGAATTGTTGTAGAAAGCCACGTGCTTCACAAACATTTCTTCAGGAAGAGTTGAAGATTGCAAGCGCGTCCAGTTGACACCGTCTCCACTCACCATCACATTCCACTGCTGGAGCAAATTCGCATCAATGTGCATCTCTGCTGGGTGGAAAGCCGTAGCAAAACTCATCGTTACAAATCCTTTTGACTGCAATTCCTGACGATTTACAATGAGATAAGCGCGCTGCGCATCGAGATGTCCCTTTGCCGTCACTGTGGAAGCACTGGTTTTCACCTCAAAAGGCAACTTCTCTCCGAAAGGATGATTACCCAATGCCGTGTTTTGCAACATTCCTAAGAAGGGGAAGAAGGATTTGTGCGAACAATTCGCTTGTCGGTGCGACACACTCACGCCATGTCCCAGTCCTTCCAGTGCAGCAGCATCAAAACGCTTGTCCGTTTCGAGAGAAGCATAGTTTTTCGCGCCTTGCACAAAAGACGCCCAACCATCATTCACGGACGATTGCTTTTGCGCTTCCACAAACTGCTGCGCGGCAGTCACCATCGTTTGCAATTTCAGCACCCACGGTTCAATCTCCTTGTAGAGCAACAGCTCGTCTTCGTTAGCCGAAGTCTTGCATTGCGCCACCATCTCAATGTTTTGTTGCAATTGAGCGAGCAATTTCTCAAAAGGTGCGCGGTTACCGTTTTTATATTGCTGCACCGCCTTCGCCATATCCTCATGATCATTCCAACGGAGGTAAGAAGAAAGCGCCTGATACGCCTCACGCAGCGCAGTGTTTTCGGGGAAAGCATACTTAAAAGCCTTTTTCCACGACGTCATATTGTCGAACTTGGCATTGTTCCACGCATAGTCTGCCACAGAGAAGAGCGCGATGCGCGACACCATGCCTTGTTGCATGGGATTGGACACCACCCCAAGACCATTCTTCAGTTCCTTTTGCAAACGCGCGTTATTATCAACAGTGCGCATCTCCATGAAGTTGGTGTACATGTCGGAGGTGTAAATCTGTTCATCGGCGTTGTCATTGCAAGGATAGTTCCACCACCAAGCCACAGGACGACCAAGTTCGGTGTTCATCACTGCCAAATCATTACTATTGGGCACAGTCCACACGCCCCATCCCGTGGTGTAGATGGTGATGTCGGAAGGCACAGCCGATAAAGCCTTGAAGAAACGTTTACGATCGGCTTCTCCCACCCAACTCAAGGTGTAAACTTGTGGCACAAAGTGCAGCGGACGCACACGAGCTTCGGGGGCACTACCTGCCTTGTTCCATTTCGCATCGATGGCATTCTGCACTGCCTTGAGATGGTCTGCATTCGTTTTGCAGTCTGCTTCAGAATGAGGAACACCCACATCGTCCACGAAGATGGCAAACTGGCGCACACCCAAGTCATACATACTCGAAAACTTCTTCATGATGCGTGTCACCACATTGGGTTGTCCCACGAAATCATTGCCCGGGTGGATAGCCCAGATGAAATTCACCTTGGTAGCCTGCGAAGTCTTCGACAAATCTTTCACCATATCTTGCGACATTCTGCCATATTCGATGTCCGTCTTCGTCAAAGTCTTGGGGTAAGGTTCTTCCCATTTCGCAGAGTGATACAAGTCCGACTTCGCCCCATACATATAGGTGTTCATCTTCAAGCGCATCATGAAGCGCATTAGCGACTTTTTCACCGACAGACTGTAAGGATAACCATAATAACCTTCCACCAATCCGCGACTCTGTTGGTCCGCATAGTCGAAGAGCGTCACAGCCGGCAATTGTTGTGTGCCGCGCTCGAGGATTTGTTCCAAAGACGCTAGCCCATAGAACGTAGCATCGCTGTGTTCGCCCAAAATCACCACTTCTGCCTGTCCTCCTTGGTTGTGGAGATAAACAATGTGTCGGTCGTATTTTCCTTTGCGTTGCAGCACCTCGCGTTTGAGCGACAAAGACTGTGCATAGCGGTCTGCCACGCCGTCACTTCCAGCCACGCCCAAATAGAGAGTGGAATATCCTGGTCGTGGTGCATCAGCAAAGATCACTTCCAATTTCGCTTCTTGGAGAATTTGTTGCGCACGCGCTTTTGTAGCAGCATCAATCGCGGCATCGCACACCACCGTCACCGAAGGTGTAAAATTCACCACCCCTTGTCCGGCTTGTTCTTGTTGAGGTTGGGGGTAAATGTCATAGACTTGTGCCCAGAGCGAGGTTGGCACCATCAGCATTGCCCCTCCCAACAAACAACTCATCAATGTTTCTTTATACGTTTTCATATATCCTTATTTGTCTCCAATCGGTCATTAATTATGGTCTAATGACCGATTGAGGTTTATATCAATGTAACACATCCCCTTCCACATAAACAATAAGGCATAAGTCGCATCGAGCGCAACACGCGCAGACACGGCTTATGCCTTATCCTGTTATCTAGAGAAGGTGAAACTCATCTGTTGGTTATTTTACCACCTTTTTCCCTGCCATCACGAGGACTCCGCGAGCAGCCTCATCTGCACGACGACCAGAGAGATCGTAGGTTTCAGCAGATTGCTTTTCAGCTCTAGGGAATGCAATAGCAGTCACCGGAGAAGTAGTGACTTCGAGTGGACGAATCTGAAAAGTCGAACCTTTGTCTGCACCACCCGACCAGAAAGCTAACTTGCCATTGCGGTTGTTCACTTTGTTGGAGGTATATTTGTCTTCATACATATAGACAACTTGCGCGTCATCAGCATTGAGATTCTTGGAGTCCTCAAAACGCCATACTGCCGTGTAGCCGCTAGGCACTTTATCGGCAGGCACAAGGCGCACAAAAGAGGTTTCACCAGCATTGGCACTCATCGCTGTGGGAGCCGCCAACACATATCCTGTGCCGAAATGACGATTGTAGAGTTTGAAACCCTCATTGTTGTTGCCCACGAAGCACCATTGGTGTTTCTCATTTTGACGATCAACAATAGAGTTATTAAGCAAGATTTGTGTAGCTTTAGAACCTTCAATCACGTAGCCTTCTGCACCCAGTTGGAGGGAATACCACTGCGTGCCAGCAGCAAAGAACTTGCCATCAATGCTCGTCACATTGAAGCGCGAAAACCATGCAGGCACAGGTTCGGGAATATAGTGACCTTCTTGCACAAAGCGACCTTCAATGAGCACATTGCCATTCATCCACTTACCAGGGATGGTGAATGTGCCATCAGCCTTAAACATGGAGCGAGGAATCGTGACAGTTTCCCACTGCACATTCTCCTTCACTTCAGCTTCGCCAGTGAGGTTCACACCGTGTTTCAACACAAATCCATTGTGTTCGAAACCATCGGCTGGGTGCATCTTGATGGTGAAATCTTCACCATAAGGCACTTCCAAACTGGTCAATTCCTTGCCGTCGAGGGTCTTCACCGCACCATTGAGGTTGTGGTCGTTCACAACGGCTTTACCATCGTGGATGTTGAGGAGAATGTCTACAAAACCGCCACCATCTTGCACCAAACTTTGGCTGCCCATGGGGTCGAGATTGTCATAGTCCACCTTGACACGCATGCGATAGACGCCAGGTGTCATGTCCTTGCGCAAAGTGAACTTAGGAGACTGCAAAGCATTACCCCCATTAGCAAAGGTCTGCCCAGCACTGTTCTTGCCGTCCTTATAAGAATAGCTCACCACTTCGTCTTCTGTGAACTTACCATCTTGGTTGTAGTCGACATAGTAGAAGGAGTGCATCCACGCACCCGTATAGAGCAACTTTGGTGTGATTTCATCGCCTGCCTTTGCCAAGACGCGGTGATCACCATCTGCCAGGTTATACACCTTGCGAGGGGTTGGAGTGGCATAAGCAAATGTCTTCTTACCCACCGTGAATTCTACACCATCGATATGACGATCTTTACGCGTAGCTGCGGTTTCTTTTTCAATTCCAATGGGATAGAATCCACTAAATAGCGTAGGTGTACGTTGCGCATTCACCTCAACATTGTCAATGTAAACGGCAAAGTCTTGTGTCAAATCGTGCGGACTCTCGCAGTCGGGTGCAATGAGCAGACTGTGCAATTCCACTCCCTTGTTGGCAGCAGCAGGCACCACAATTTCTTTCCATTGATTGGGTTCTAGCGTAACCGAGGTGATGTGCGCCACTTGCACCACATCGTCCACTTGCGCAGCGCGATCTTTGCGCTTGCCCAATCCTGCGATGAGCACACGGCTCGCCTTAGGACTGTGCACCCAAGCGTGGATGTAGAGCGGAGTGGGAGAAAGTGCAATGGGTTCGTTCAGCACGATGCGTGCGCCAAAGGTGTTAGAACCGAAGCGTGAGCGTTGCATAGCCAACACCTTTTTAGAAGGATTGACCGGTTTTCCCGTGAGAGGGTTCAATTCTGCCGTTGTGGGATTGTCCACCACAGCCACATTTCCAGCCAATTTACTCGTGCGGAAAGGAGAAGCCTCCCAAGTGTCGAAAACACCAAGTGCTTTCCAGTTTTGAGCACCCTCAAAGTCGAACGACACACCCACAGCAGGAGTGGCAGGAGTAGTATTATTTTGTGCGGCTACCGCCAAAGGCAAGGCAAAAGCAGCCAAAGGGAGAATATGTTTCAAAGTCATATTGTGAAGCTTTGCAGATTAGTAGATGGCAACACTCTTGAGTAATGGGCAAGCCTTAGCGTCTTCGATAGTGACGCGGAGGGCTTTTGCTTGAATGCCTTGTCCTGAATAACTATTGGATGTCGAACCATTGAGCGGAATGATGCGCTTATAGCCAATGGTGGTTTGCTTAATGTTTTCAGCCACTGGTCTGAAGTTGGTGCCATCTTGCGACACTTCCAACTTAAATTTCTTCACACGCTGACCCTTCGCCACGAGCTCCATCAACGAAACATAGCGCAAAGTCTGAGCAGAGTCCCAAGTGAAGGTGAGCGTAGCTTGTTTGGTGCCATCGTTTGTAGCCCAATAAGTGGTGGTGCTACCATCTGTAAGATTATTCACCCCATAAGTGCGCTTCGCACCAGGTGCGCGCGTTTCGCTCGCTTCGATTTTAGCGTTCTTTGCCAAGTCTGTACCCAAACGCTTCTCAATCATCTTACCCAAATCTTCGAGTACTTTCACGTCGGCAGCAGGGAGCACACCGGCCTTGTTGGGAGGCACGTTGAGAATGAGGGTTGCATTGCGACCCACGGTTTCGAGATACATTTGGAACAAGCGTTCTGCCGAAAGAGGTGACTCTCCATCGTGGTAGAACCATCCGCTGTTGGTCGCCTTTGCATCACTTTCGCCAGGGTGCCAAAACCAACCATTGATATCGCCGTCAGTGCCGTCGCCCATACACCAGTTGGTTTCGCCAGCCCATCCTTGCTCGTTACCAATCCAGCGAGCTTCGCCACCCACACCCCAAAGCACGCAGTTGGGTTGCACCTTGTGCACGGTGTCGCGAAGGTTAGGCACGTCGTAATAGATATTAGCATCGCCCACGTTCACAGAACCACGGCGACCGCCATAATAACCGTCACCGCCGTTGGCACCGTCAAACCACATTTCAAATTGGTCGTTGCCATATTGTGCCAATTCAGCACATTGACGCAAGAACACCTCAGGCACATAGCGGTCTGTACCATAGTGCACAGAGTTTCTGTCCCAAGGTGAGATGTAGAAACCATATTTCAATCCCAAATCCTTGGCCGCGGCTGCAAAGTCTTTGGGGATATTCAACTCAGCAGTAAAAGGATTGCCAGCTTTCGTAGCATTATGCTCCGTAGTTTGAGTAGGCCACAAGCAGAAGCCATCATGATGTTTCACCACAGCAATACCGCCTTTCATACCAGCCTTCTTCACCGCTTCGAGCCACTGTTGGGGATTAGGCTTCGCAGTAGGCTTGAAAATCGTCACATTTTCGTCACCATTACCCCACTCCCTGCCAGTGTAGGTGTTCATTCCATAGTGGAAGAAGGCATAAAATTCAGTTTCTTGCCAAGCCACTTGACGTGGGTGAGGCACAGGATGCACAGGTGCAGGTTCATTGTCGGGATTGTCCAACGATTGCTGCACAAGATTAAACGTCTGTCCCAACACTGTGGTGGGGAAAGCCAAGACGCAAGCAGCTGCAAAGTAGTTGAGTAGTCTCATTGGCATTATATGGATTATTTATTTTCACCGCAAAAATAGACATTTTCCTTTAGTCCACCAACATTTCACCCACTTTTTGCTATATGTATTTTTCAAATTCCTTGTTTTCAAACTTTTTCTCGCGATCACTCAACCACTTTCAGCCATTATGCTGTGCGTTATCCCTGCGATGCCCTTACAGTTTTCCAGCAATTATCTCTTGCATCATTTACTCAAAACTCTCTGCCCTACCGAAATATCTCTCCACAAACGACACGTTGTTTATTATAAAACGACACGTTGTTTATCATAAAACGACACGTTGTTTATCATAACTAATCAAGGAAAATGAAGAAATATCGAAAGATATGCAAACTAATTGGTAATGAGGTAGAAACGAGGCAATTTGCATAAAACTGCTCTATTTGTAAAGGGTAGAAATATGCAGATATAGGCAAAAGTTCAGTTACTAAATCATTACCAAGATTGGGAATAGGTAACGAAATGCAGATATAGGTAACTGAAATTATTTGGTTCGTGTGTTTGTTGCTTCGGTCGGCAGTTTTCTGCATAAGTAAGGAACGCTTTGAAATTGGTAATTTTGCCACAAAAAATCAAAGCGTATGAAAACAGAGAAAATGAAGGTGTTGCTCTACCTCAAAAAGAGCGGAAAGGATAAGCAGGGTAAAGCTCCCATTATGGGACGTATCACACTTGGAAGGAGTATAGCACAGTTTAGTTGCAAGCTATCTTGTGATATAGATTTGTGGAGTCCTCGTGAGAGTAGAATGAGGGGCAAGAGCTGTGAGGCGGTGGAAGTGAACGGAAAGCTGGATAGTTTAGTACTTTCCATTCAGTCCGCTTATCAAACATTGCTGTCCAAAGGACAGGCATTTACTGCCACGGACATCAAGGAGCAGTTTCAAGGGAGCGTACAATCTCGGTGTATGCTTATAGAACGCCTTGATAGGCTTATCAGGGAGAAAGAAGAACACGTTGGAATAGATATTAAGAAAGATACGCTATCAAATTATCACTCTACACGAAGCAATCTTCGCACATTTATCGAAGAGAAATATAAGGTAGAGGATTTAGCTTTCTCACAACTATCTGAAAACTTTATTTATGATTTTAGAGATTTTTTCTTGGGGACATTAGGTTTTCAAGAGAGCAGTTTCTATGGTGCAGCTTCCCAAATAAAGACCGTATGTAGGTTGGCATACCGTGAGGGATTGGCTGACACCTTGTTGTTTGCTAATGCAAAAATAGCAAGAGGAGATAAGAAGCTACCAAAAGCTCTTGACAGGTGTTCGCTTGACAAACTAATGAACATACAGTTTGGAGAGTTGGAGGAGGAAATGGAAACTGCAAGGGACTTGTTTGTTTTTGCCTGCCATACAGGTGCAGCTTATTGCGATTTGATGGAGTTAAATAGGTCGTATCTTGTCCGTGATGATGAGGGAAGTCTTTGGCTGAAGTTCAACAGGCAGAAGACAGGCGTACTTTGCCGTATCAAGTTGTTACCCGAAGCCATCAGGATAATAGAGAAGTATCGAAGCGATGAAAGGGAAAGGCTGCTGCCACAGATGAAATATGCCACCTACCAATCGTATCTTAAAGCATTGCGCCTAAGAGCTGGCATAGCCTTTCCCTTTACCACACATACGGCAAGGCATACCTTTGCCACACTCATTACCCTTGAACAAGGCGTACCGATAGAAACGGTAAGCAAGATGTTGGGGCATAGCAATGTGAGTATGACCGAGCGGTATGCAAAGGTTACGCCACAGAAACTATTTGTGGAATTTGAGCGTTTCCTTTCTTTCACGGAGGATATGCAGATGAGTATTTAGCCATAGAATAGAAGCATTAAAACTAAAATCATGATGAGAAGTACATTCAAAACACTGTTTTATATCAACAGACAAAAGACCAAGGCAAATGGTCTGACCTCCATACTCTGCCGTATCACGATAGATGGCAAGAACTCTGTTATTACCACAAACGAAGAATGTAAACCTGCGGAGTGGAATACTAAACAGGGGACGACAACGGACAAGAAAACAAACCTTCGCCTGCAATCATTCAGAAAACTTGTAGAAAAGATCTATCAGGAACTGCTCCTAAAAGACGGAGTGGTAAGTGCTGAACTGCTTAAAAACAGATTGCAAGGCATAGCAACTTCTCCTACCACTTTGTTGGAACTTAGCAATGCAGAACTACAATCGGTAAAGGAAGGTGTGGGCAAGTCTAAGGCAGAAGGTACATACACTAACCTTTGCTATGCGAATAGAATGCTGTGTGAGTTTATAAAGGACTTAGGAAGCAAGGATATAGAAATCCGAAGTATAACGGAGGAACTGTTTGAAGAATACCGCTTCTTTCTTAAAAAGAAAGGGTTGAAAGGTTCTTCTATCAACAACTATCTTTGTTGGCTGAGCCGTTTGATGTTCCGTGCGGTAAGCCAGCGCATCATTCGTTATAATCCATTTGAGCATGCAGAATATGAAAAGGTGGAAAAGGCTATCCGCTTTCTTAGTAAGAGTGATGTGAAAAAACTGATGGCTATGAAGATATGTGATAGTGATGCCGAGCTTGCCAGACAGATGTTCATCTTCTCCTGCTTCACAGGTTTAGCCATTACGGATATGGAACACTTGACATTTGGACATATCAAGAGCGCAGCGGACGGGCAGATGTATATAAGAAAGGAGCGTCAGAAGACCAAGGTGGAGTTCATTGTGCCGTTACATCCCATAGCCAAGACGATCATGGAGCAACCAAGAAAGCTACAAACGGTGAAAGAAGAAGGAAATAACACGGATATGGATAATCGCCTTATCTTTCAGCCTAGTTGCAGCAGAAATGTGTTGTCTAAACAGTTAAGCATCGTAGGCAGGGCTTGCGGTATCAAGCAACACCTGTCCTATCACATGGCAAGGCATACCTTCGGCACGATGTGTCTAAGCGCAGGTATTCCCATTGAGAGCATCGCCAAGATGATGGGACACGCATCAATTGCAAGTACACAGATTTATGCACAGGTAACGGACTGCAAGATTTCCGAGGACATGGACAGACTCATCGCCAAACATCAGGAAAAGAACAAAGAAAACGATACAATGGAAACGGAAGCTATTACCATAGGGGCAATGACGATTGTCAACGCAAGCAGAAACGAAAGTATGGAGGAAACGGCATGAATACAGAAGACAGATTGCAGACAGGGACAGATTCTCGACAGAGCATAGCACGCAGCTATTTTGAATGGGGAAACGGTATGCAGGTTGTCCGCAGGGGTACAGGCGAAGTAGCCATGACCGAGGGCGAGCTTGCAAGGTTCTTCGGAGTTACATGGAGAAAAGCCAATGGCAGACTTCGGACGATAACCGAAGAATCCGTCCTGCATCCAGAAGAAAGGGGCGCAGACGAAAGGAAAATAGTCACGGATAAGGAGGTAAGGGGCTACGCACCGCTCTACCCATTACCTACAATTATCGCCCTTTCCTTCTTGCTTGACAGCGTAGAAGCCCACCTGTTCAGAAAGCATGTGTGCAGTGAGTTGATGCGTCCAAGGAACTCTGTCATTCCTATCATCATATATGACAGGGGTGTCAATAGCTGAATATGTACCAATCCTTTTTCTTTCACTGTTGTCTTACTACATCACTACAATACAAGATAATACGGTGAAAGAGAAAGGATTACGTTGTAGTTGGCAGATGACTATATGTGCAACTACGGTATGACTACATACTACCAATCCATGAACGGAAAGGATATGTTTTTTAGCCGTGGAATGCGGTCAGAGAGGATTGTGAACTTTCGGATATGGCTATGTAGATAAGATTGACAAATATAAGAAGGTTTTTCTTAGCTGTCGTGCATATTCCTTGAAGGCAACAATTCTATTGCCACAAATAGTCGTAATTATGGTTACTAAACATCTCATTTTCCCCTCGCTCAAAATATATTGTCTTAATAATGAAACCTTCCCTTGCTTTGGACATAGAATACGGAAAGAGCGATTGGTCAACAAATCCTATAGAGTTTACATATTTGCCCAGCGGAGTGTCTAGGTATTTGTATTCCTGATGAAGCGACAACTTTTCTCTGCTGATTTGCCTGATGGTATCAATTATATGGAAACTTCTGTCATCAACCAAAAATGCAGAAACAGGCTTGCCTATTTTCCATTCAAAATCATAGACAAGTAAGGGTTTGGGAATGGACTTATCGTAATAAAAAATTTGTTTTCCCTGCTCGTGGAGGTAGAAAACGGCATTTTTCTTGCAATTTACATAAACTTTCCTGTATTCGTCTCCCTTAATGATGGTGTCTTCCCTGACAGTATATAGATAAATCTGATAGAAAAAAGGACGGAAAGGGTCTGTCACTATTTCTTTCTATGAAGTGCCTTCAGGGTAATAGATGTACTCATATTCTTCCCTATCGTTTCCACACCCGGAGAGACAAAGAAATTCCACGAGTCCCAAAAGCAATTCCAAAATAAGCAACATGACAGAGCCTCCCTTAGTCCTTATCATCGTCCCTAATTATTTTATGCGGAAACTATCTTTTATCGTATCCACCAGGTCTAATTTCTCCCATGTAAACAATTCCACCTGAATGTTTTTTGTTCCATGATACCTGCTTGTAAATGTTTTGTTCACAACTTCATTTTTCCGTCCCATGTGACCATAGGCTGCCGTTTCCGTGTACATCGGCTGGTTTAGTTTAAGCAGCCTTTCAATGGCTTTAGGGCGCAGGTCGAACATTTCAAAAATCTTCTGTGCAATTTCTCCGTCCGACATTCCGACATTATTGTGTCCATATGTATCAACTGATACACTGACAGGAGCAGCCACACCGATGGCATAAGCCAGCTGCACAAGAATTTCGTCCGCAACCCCTGCTGCTACCATATTTTTGGCAATATATCGTGCCATATAAGCAGCACTGCGATCTACCTTGCTTGGATCCTTTCCAGAGAAAGCACCTCCGCCATGTGCTCCTCGTCCCCCATATGTATCCACAATTATTTTTCGACCAGTAAGCCCCGTATCCCCATGCGGACCTCCTATAACAAATTTTCCTGTTGGATTTACAAGATACTTTATGTTACTGTTGAACAGCTTTAGTATTTTGGAATCACATTGGGAAATGACACGAGGCATAAGAATGTTAATCACATCGTTCTTAATCTTGTCCAGCATCTTCTTGTCGTCCACGTCAAAATCGTCATGCTGAGTACTTACCACTATTGTGTCAATGCGCAGAGGTTTTTTGTTCTCGGTGTATTCTATTGTTACCTGACTTTTTGCATCGGGGCGTAAATAAGTCATTTCCTTTCCCTCCTTGCGTATGTTGGAGAGTGTTCTCATAATGAGATGTGCCAAATCAAGAGAAACTGGCATATAATTTTCGGTTTCATTGGTAGCATAGCCGAACATCATACCTTGGTCTCCTGCACCCTGCTCATCCGTATCTTTATTGGAAACGCCTCTGTTTATATCATCGCTCTGCTCGTGAATAGCCGTGAGGATACCGCATGAATCACCGTCAAACTGATATTCAGCTTTTGTGTAACCAGCCTTGTTTATTGTTTCGCGGGCAACCTTCTGAAGGTCGATGTATGTACTGGAACGCACTTCACCCATAATGACCACCTGCCCCGTCGTTACGAATGTTTCTATTGCACAGTGAGCGTTTCTGTCATAAGCAAGGAAATAGTCAAGCAACGCATCTGAAATCTGGTCTGAAATCTTATCGGGATGTCCTTCTGAAACGGACTCCGATGTAAATAAATGTCTCATCTTTTTTATCTTATATTGTTTAATTCTTCTAATATAGCGTATGTGGAACGCAGCGTCATAAAATCCGTATCTTCTTCTGCTGTACCATTTTTCATTTCCGTCATTTCCACGAACGTCTTTATCTCGTTAAAATATCCCTGTGTGTAAATCTGATTGTTTGCCAAAATGGGATTGAAGTTGTTTCTTGATAAAAGACACTCGTTGGATGATTTGGTGGGGAACACTTTTTCGATTGGTATTCCACCTATGGTACGTACTGATGGCACAAATGACAGTCGCTCCATCTGGTCTATTTCATACGTTCCGTCCTGCGTGTTCACTCTGACATTTTCACTAGCATCTTTCCACGAATAAAGTGTGGATAATTCCAAAGTACCAATAATATTGTCATGTTCCAGCATCAGCAGGTAGGTCACACCACCTTTTTTTGTGCTTTTGACTTTATGCATCGCCAGTATCTTGGCCTCTCCAAAAAGAAAAATGACCAAGTCGATAGGGTGTATAAACAAATCATATATCTCATTGCCTTCGGGGTACAATCCCGTTTGGTAACGTAGGCTGTAACTATTTAATTTCCTGCCTTTTATTTCCTTTCTTAATCTGGAAACAAGCGGAGAATACCTTTTTTGCATTCCGACAACGATGGTGTTAAACCCAAATAACCTTTGCTTGTCAATAAGGCTGTTTAGTTCCTTTAAACACATACAGGGAGGTTTTTCTATAAAAAGAGATTTCCCCGATTTTATAACTTCTGATGCAATTTCAAAATGTGACGCAGGTGTGGCTGACACAAACACTCCTGCGACTGTCTCGTCATTGAGAATATCCTTTATAGATGTTGTCCCTATTATGCCCTTGAATTTTTTCCCTATCAGTGTTGCCTTTTTCGTGGAAGAACAGCACACATACTTCACGTTGACTTGTAGAAATTGGATGACGGGGAAAAGGTTATGGATGGTGTGGTTTCCAAAACCAATTATAGCATAGTTCTTCTCATAACAGTCGGAGAGATATTTATTATCCCTTCTGCGCTTGTAAAGTCTGATGATTTTCTGAATGTCTGTCATTTAGGCTATATTAATCCTTTGAAATATTTGCGGTACGTGCATTTTTCATCAGCAGTCCACTGATATTTCCCGTAAAACACTTCGATAAGCCTTTTAGGGAAGAACCTCTCCGCAGCACGGAGAAGTATTATGTCGAATTTACGATGATAGTTAATCCAGCATTTATTGCAGTTATGGGAATGCTCGCATTGTATCTTGGCAGTTTTTCGTGAATTGAAGATTTCGTCAAGAGTATTTTTGTGAATATTACCGAGAATCACGTCCAGATTTTGGCATAGAGGAACATTCCCATTGGAATGGATTACCAATTCATTGTATATACTGTGGCATCTTAGGCGCAGATTTCCTTTTTTCCATTCATCGTACAGAGCCACAAAGTCAAAATTTTCCTGTGTTTTATGGATTGATTGCGGAATCTTTTTGATGTAGTCATTTCCGACCTCCATTAGATCCTCGGTGGTATCAAAGAAATCCATCGTATTGTAAATACCTATTCTTACATCAATATTGTAATGTTGGGCAAGCTGAATTACATAATCCATGTCCTCAAACGTGTTCCATGGAGTAAGGCAGAACATAAACGAAATGGGAACAATATCCTTGCAGCTTTCCACCACTTGAATAACCTTGTCATGTCCGTCACGCCCTCTTAGAGTTTTATATGTTTCCTTGTTCCCATCTAAGGAAATATACAGATGTTTGGGCTTGTATTTCTTTACAGCTTCGATAACTTTAGAGGGTGCAAGGCCATTTGATAGCAGGGTGTAGTTTGTATGGTTGTTGTGAAACCAGTTCAGTATTGCATCAGCTTCAGGATGTAACATAAATTCCCCCCCCTCCAGACCGACGGTTGTCCGTTTTGTTACGCACTTGCTCGACATTATCCGAATGATGTCCGATAATGACAAATGCTCTATTGGCTTTTTCCAAATAGAACAATGTTTACACCGTGACTGACAAAGTGATGTGGAATAAATCATCAAGGATGATAAAGTCTTATCTGTAGGTACTGTTATGTTTTTTACAAATGCACCTCCAGTTACGAGATAGTCTAAAACGTTATACATTGATTATGGTTATAGTATTCTCCGCATACCAAATTAACTTGGTATGCGGAGAAAAAGAATTATTCAACGATTATCTTTTGCTGTTTTGTCTTGTTATTTTCACTATAACTTATAACGTATGTACCGCTATGAGGCAATGTCGCCTTGTATGAATAAGAACCCTTGTACTTATTCTGTTTATAAGAGGTAACAACATGCCCATAAGCATCTGTTATAGTCATCGAGAATTGACAATCATTCTCAAGGGTGTAGCTTATGCTAAGAGTGTTTCCTGAGACTTCTACACCAAAGCTACTGCCATTTTTGGTAGGATTGGCTGAATCCTCTTGAACCGCAGGAGTTAAATCCATACCGCTGAGCAATCCTTTCACATATAGCATCGTGTTTGCATAAGGAGAAACCAGCTCGCTTTCCGTAATGACCATAGGAGCGGTCAGCATAGGCTTAGCCCCAAAGTTTGACTCTTTTTTGATTGTTGGAATTTGTGGTGCCAAATCTTCCAACAGTTTAGTCATAAAGATGTTGCCTTCTCCCAGTTCTTTATATACCAAGAATTGACTGGACGGAACAGATGCGCAATAAGATTTAAGCTGACGATAACTGTCATATTCTCCTAATTGTTCAAAACTGCTATAAGGAGATTGGTTTATATCCTTATCCCAAAGTGCAACTAAACTCTTGAACTTGCTTTCTGTTCCAGCAGGCAGCAAGGCAATTCTGCTTTCAATGAGATCTTGCTCCAAATCGGTAAACGAAACCTGTGCTACTTTTGCATCGGCACTTAACAGTGGTTCTGTTCCCAACGAAGCATCTTTACGGTAATATTCTACGATTTCCCCATAGGAATTACCTCTCACTCCGTTTCTTGGATGGAAAGTTCGTGCCAAAGCACCAGGCTTACTTTCCCAGTCATATCCATGCAAATTGTCATCAGCCCCATCCCGAACAGAAGCATGTGTATATTCTCTTTTTCCATTCCGCACGATAGCCCATAAAGCAACTGTCCCGTTTTCAGCATTTGCACCAACCCTTGTAAGTCCTCTTGACGCATAGAATTTGTCAAAAGCCTTCAACGGGTCAGGGTCGTAGAAGTTAGAATGCGTCGAAGGAGGCCATTCCCAATAGGATGTTATTCCTCCAGACCAGCTTATGCAGTTATAGGTTTGAGACTCGGGAGCGGACATAATCGCATCGTCTTCCTTCAAGTAAGGAAAAGAGCCAGCATATGTAACGTTATTTACGTTGCTTTTTTTACATTTCATGTAAACATTGCAAAGAACTTCTGGCTGATAAGAGCTGTACTGCGATAACAAAACGGCATTGCCTGCTACTGAGTACTTTTTGTTAATTCGCGCCCATTTTCCCCAATCAAAGTCTCCATTCCCTTGATAATCATCATTGTAAGCGATAATCCCAGATGGATTTCCGTAAGATTCTATCCAAACCATCGGATCACCTCCCTTGGAGCAAACAAAAGTGTTATATACTTGATCTGTCCCTTGATTACATACTATTCCCAAACTAAACAAAGGGACATTGCTGTAATAATTTTCTCCGTTGATATTGACATTAGCAAGTCCGCTTGTGGCATTGAGCCATGAACGTACTCTGACGTAGTAAAGTCCCGTCTCAGGAATGTTGACATTCAAGGAAGCAAGGCATTGATTGTTGGAATGTGCATTCCATGTGTATCGCTCAGGATTGTTTGCACTGAACAACTCAAGAACATGGGCATAGTTGTCAATTCCGTTTGTCGCTATAAATATTTGCTGTCCTCTCTGGAAAGAAACTGTCTTGAAAAAAGAGTACTTTATTTTGCAATTCCTAATGTATTCAAAATCATACAAAGGAGAGTCGTAGGAAACACTTCTTTCTTTTGCAAACAAAGGTATAGCCAAAGTGTCTCTATCAAAGAAATTCAAAGACGGTTCTGCATTACTGAGTGCATTCTCATGAGATAAGGTCTTAAGTTCTACCTTATAGTCATTGTAATTTTGAGACGAAATGGTAGAATTTCCCAAATCCTTAGAAAGTCTGACAAATTCAACCTCTGGAACGTCAGGAGCAGTCCCTACAATAGAGATGGTGTTCTTGCCTTTTCTCAGGAACACCTTTGAAGACTTCTTCAAGCCTATCGCCTGCCAGTCGTTTGACACAGGAGCTAAGACATCATCTTGCAACTTGTTGTTTACCATTACTTTGTAAACAGATAGTGTGCCATCTGCTTTCTTCGTCCCTAACACCCAGAAGTTGGCATAATGAAGCCCCGAAACTGGAGCTTCGACTTCAAAAGTGGTGAAAGTCTGAGCCTCTGTATTTGATTTTGTACACTTGAGAATCTTCACATCGCCACCTAAGCTTGGATTCTTCTCGTAATAACTAATGCTCTCCACACTTTGTGAGAAAGCAGCAACTGTTGTTGCAAATAAAAGCAACAATGTAGTAATACCGTTTTTCATAAGCTCTTTATTAAAAGGGTTTACACTAGATTAGACGGTGTAAATTTAGGGAATTTGTTTGACATCTCCAAATGTTTAGTATGATTTCTGAGAAAAAAACTGCATTTTAGGTACATATAAACAGAATTACGAAGAAAGAAGTTGGTTAATGCGTTTGATGGCACTATGTTTCATTCCTATAAAAGAAGAAAAGGTCAAGGAGAAACACCTCCTGACCCAAACATTATGTTACAAAATATTTCTATAATTAAGGCTGTGTCTTCCCCTTAAGTATTTCATAACATCTACGCACTATAATTTTCTTCTAATAACTTCTCCAAATCCGAAGCCTTGTAGAGTATCTTTCCTGCAAACTGCGTGTATGGGATAATCTTTCTGTCCCTGTAATCCTGCAAGGTGCGAGGGCTGATATACAGCCTTTCGCACACTTCCTTGCCTGTGAGGAAGTGCTCACCACCAAAGAGCGGTTTGTGTGTATTTGCCACTTCCCTTATTCTCTTGCCTATATTGTGAAGTGCGGCAAGTACCACCTGCATCTCGTCCGTGTCCTTGCTTAAATCCCTTACTGTTTCCATCTTTTCATTGTTTGTTTATTTGTTGTTCTTGGTTTTCTCTGACTTTGTCTGTAACAACCGTTCCACGTCTTCACGCTTGTAATAGCACTTGTGCCCGATTTGTGTAAAAGGCAGCACACCCGTATCACGGTAATGCTGCAAGGTGCGCTTGCTGATGCCCAGTAGCTGACATACATCTCCGTTGTGCAGCCAATCAGTGTGCTTACTCGATTCTCCAAATGCCTTGTGGCAGGTCTGGGCAAGAGCGACAATTTCGTCCCTCAGCATTGCCCATTGCTTGTCGGTAATGATAAAATATCCCATAGCGTTATATTGTTTTGTTTATATTTTCCTTTTGCGATTTGCTTTCCATCGCATGTTTCTGCGTGCAAAAGTATGCGCTTCTTTCCATTCCACAAAGCAGTGGGGAACAGCAGGGAAGAATAGGGAAACAGAAGGAAATGAGATTATCTTTCTTACTCTTCCTCCGGTCCTTATCTTTCTTTTTTCTACGTTTGTTTTAGTCAAAGCAATACGGTGCCGATTGAAGCAAACAGGTACAGACATTTCCTATTACTTTTCTACACTTGTGCGCTTGTTCTTGGCTTAAATCCTTATTTTCCTACTGTTTCCTGAAAGAATTCCGTAAGAAATCTATTGCCAATGAGCGCAACATTATGCAAGCACTCTACGAATGCTTGGAACATTGACATTCTCGCCGTAACTTCATTCTAGGAAACCCAAATGGGTAAACAATGAAAAATGAAGCAGATAAAAGCAGAATGAAAACAACTGGCAATTCTACCGAACGCAGGGGAAACACCTCCAAGAACAGCGAGATAGAAACCTATCTCCGTACGCACTATGCGTTCAGGTACAACACCGTGCTGGGCAGAACAGAATACCGTAGCTATAAAGATGGAGGCAGTCGTTTCACAAAAGTAGGTCGCTATGAAATCAACTCTCTCCGTAGGGAACTAGACTTCGACGTGGGTATCGTTACATCGTCCGACAACCTCTATTCCATCATTGAAAGCAGCTTTTCGCCACGCATCAATCCCATACAGGAATACTTCAAGAACTTGCCCCTGATAGATATTCGCTGCAACAATAACAAGAATCAAAACAAAGGTTGCAGCTGTGAAAATGGAAGTGATACTTCTCTCCTTTCATTGAAAACCATTCCCGATTTGGCAAGTTGCGTTGTGGTGCGTAACTCCGACAAATGGTTGCCGTACCTCACCAAGTGGCTCGTGGCAGTGGTTGCCAACGCCATGGAAGACCGAGAGTGCCGAAACCATACCTGCCTTGTACTGACAGGAGAACAAGGCAAGTTCAAGACAACCTTTCTTGATTTGCTCTGTCCTCCTGCCCTTCACGGTTACAGCTACACGGGTAAGATATATCCTCAGGAGAAGGACACGCTTACCTATATCGGGCAGAATCTCATAGTAAACATTGACGACCAGCTCAAAGCTCTCAACAAGCGTGATGAGAACGAGCTGAAGAACCTTATTACCTGTCCGATGATAAAGTACCGTATGCCCTACGACAAGTATGTGGAGGAACATCCCCACTTGGCAAGTTTCGTAGCATCGGTGAACGGCAATGATTTCTTGACCGACCCGACAGGAAGCAGACGATTTCTGCCCTTTGAGGTGTTTGCCATCGACATTGAACGAGCAAAGGAAATTTCTATGGATGCCGTCTATACCGAAGCGAAAGCCTTGCTAAACGCAGGTTTTCGATATTGGTTTAACGATGAAGAAATCACGGAACTCTACAAGGAGAGTGAGGACTTCCAAGTACAGACCGCAGAAATGGAACTACTATTACGCTGTTTTGAAAAGCCCACAGAGGACAATCCTCATTGTGCTTACATGACCACTACCGAAATACTCGCCTACTTAGGCATCTATATCCATCACCCTTTGACCCTCAAACGTATGGGCGAAGCACTCAAAAGGGCAGGATATGAAAAGGTGAGCAGGAGGCGTGACGGTGGCAGCCCCATCTATGTGTACAAAGCAAGGAAGATACTTCCCTGTCCCCTGCTTGGTAGTTGTAGTAGCCTTATGTAGTAGGGTATGTAGTATTGTTACGCACTACAAAGTAGCATTGATTATCAACAACTTACAGTAATATGGTATGTAGTAAGAAGAAAGATAAAAAAGTTTGGAAGAGAAAAAGTTTGGAAAACGGAATATCGTAAAAGCATTGGCAGATATTATTTGTTTTTCCACCTGATAGCATTTAAGTAAACCATAATATTTCAATCAATAAAAATGTCAGGACAAATGAAAGAAGAAGATTTATCACTCATCAAGCGATACCCCATTGTGGAGTATCTTGAAAGGAAAGGCATCAAGCCTGTACGCAGGACACCTGCCTATGCCCTTTACCGCTCACCGCTCAGGGAGGAAACGCATCCGAGCTTCAAGGTGGACACGGAGAAGAACCTCTGGATAGACTATGGCGAAGGCAGGGGTGGAAGCATCATAGACCTCTGTATGCGCTTGGAGGGCTGCACGCTATCGGAAGCCATCCACCACTTGGGACGGAACGCTGCCGGTACGGCGTACTGCCCTCGTCACACAGACAACTCTATGCAGGAAAGTGGCAAGCCTGTGATTCCTGCAAACGGGGCAAGGAGACTGACAGGTATATCAGACACCCTGCCGACACATTTGCAGGAGTATCTTACGGAAGAACGCTGCATTGATTTGGAAAAGGCAAAGCCATTCCTCAAATGTATCAACTACGAGGTAAGAGGGCAGCATTACCAAACCATCGGCTTCGCCAACCGGTCAGGTGGATATGAGCTTCGGGACAGCGGCTCGTTCAAGGGAACGGTAGCACCGAAGGATATTACCACCGTGTTCACGGATAAGATAACGGATAGAATGAAACCAGTCTGTGTGTTCGAGGGATTTATGGACTTTCTATCCTTTCTTTCAATGAAAGAAGAAGTTGCCAACCATTGCCTAGTGATGAACTCCGTAAGCAATGTTGCAAAGGCTATTCGCTATCTTAACAACCAACATCTAACCCATATCCGTACTTTCCTTGACAATGACGAAGCTGGACGGAGAGCTACGGAGGATTTCATGGAGGCTGGTTTCAAGGTAGATGATATGTCCGTGCATTACAGGAACTTCAAAGACCTCAACGAATATCACATCCACAGGGTGCGTGAACAGCAGAAAAGACAATCACTGAATACATTACAACCGCAAACCAATTCTATCAAGACAAAACAAGTTAAATATAAAATGAGATAAAGACAATGGAAAAGAAGAAAACAACAGACGAGGAGCATGACCTCTTATATTACCTGGGTGGTAACGAAGAAGATACTTCTTCAAAGACAACTGAACAAAAAGACATACTTATTCCTAAATGGGAAGAGGTCAGGAAGCAGGAAAAAAGAGCACCTATAAACCAATCGGGTATTCCATCGGAGAACTCGGAACATGAGCAGCATGTTGTATCATCACAGGATGCAGTGCCATCACAGCACACAGAGAACACAGCCGTTCAAAGACGCATCAGCGCCAAGATGAGAAAGGAAACGCTTGAAGCCTACAAGCAAGCCTATCTTGTTCCAACCAAATTGATAGGCCGAAAGGCGGTCTATCTGAGCAGGGAGACACAGGAGCGGGCGGACTTCATCGTGCGCAGATTGGGCGACAGGGGCAGCAACCTTTCAAGTTTTGTGGAGAACATCGTGCGCCTTCATCTGGAGGAATATGGTGAGGATATAGAGAAATGGAGAAGATTGTAAACCGACAGAAAGGGACGAGGGGGATAAGAGGAGGAACATCTCTTTCATTTTCACTTCTCCCTCAACCCTTTTTCGGGAGTATGAAAACGGACATTTGTCAAGCATACTGAACGGTGGGAATGTCACGAACGCAGTCAGACACGGAATGCCGTGCATTCACTTTTGGGCAACAAAACGCCTTATGCGTAAACGGTCTGTTAGGGTAGCATTGCAAGACGTCAGTTTGTACCCACAAACTGCGCTTGCTCCCCTCGATAAACAGTCGGGGAGATTAGACCGTAATCACTCCGTTCTCATCGGTCATCATTCAGAAATTAAGCAGCAACGAATCATCCATAATGATTAACTTTCAGAGAAACTTATATGAATAAATACAGAAGAAAAGCTACCCAATGGCAGCAGCAGGACAATGAAGAAAAACAGATGAACAAGACGGAGTTCATCAAGGTTAGATGTACTTTGGAGGAGAAGCAGCGCATCAAGGCAAAGGCAGAAAGCACAGGGCGGAAGTTCTCCGAGTACTGCCGTGAGATTCTTTTGAATGGTGAAGTGGTTGCCGTTCCCAAGATGACCGACAATGAAAAGGAAGCCATTGCCGTACTCCACCGAACGGGAATGTACTACGCACAGGTTTCCAACCTCATCAGGATAAAGGACGAGTCATGGGTGCCGATAACCAAGAACCTTTCCATATGTGCCAAAGAAGCATTTAAGCGTTTTTTCGACCCTCACTTCCGCATTGGTGACGATATATATAAGGTCTTAAATCTGCCGAGATATGATAGGAAAGTGTAAGGCGATAGCACACGGAGGTACTGCATTGGACTATATCTTCAGAGAGGGCAAGCTGGGTAATCGGCTTGCCTTCCATAACCTTTGTAGCAGAGATTCAAAGGCTATTTACGAGGAAATGAAGTTGGTCAACGATTACAATACCAGATGCAGAAACAAATTCCTGCGCATCGAAATTGGCATCGCACCGCAGGACGAGAAGAAGCTGTCCGTATCCGAACTAAACAGAATAGCCCATACCTTTACTAAGGAGATGGGACTTGACAACCACCAATGGGTGGCAGTAACCCACAAGGACACCGACAACAGGCACATTCATATCATCGCCAACCGCATCAGCCTGTACGGAGATGTCTATGACACCACCTTCGTGAGCAACAGGGCAGCGAGGGTGACGGAGGAAATCAGCAGGAAGAAAGGCTTGACCATCGCAAAGGAAGTCAGAGCCAAGAGAAAGCATCAGAAAGCGAAAGCCAATCCCACGAGGGAGCAAACCAAGCAGCGGTTGCAGGATATTTGCTTTACCCTGCTTGTAAAGTATAAGGGCACAGGCATCACGGGACACTCCATGTTCCTCTACGAACTGAACAAGAACGGCATTACCATAGAGCGTATAAAGAACAAGCAGGGCAAGGTCTATGGTTTGAAGTTCTCATACGGAGAATATTCGTTCAAGGCATCGGAAGTAGGCAGAGAGTTTGGCTACCGTTCTTTGCAAAAGAACTTCGAGGCAGGTAAGAAAGCCGATACGGATATATCTGACCAAGTAACACGCAAATCGTCAAAGCATACAGATACTAAGGATGCTGGCTATCAACTCGTACCCCCAAGCCGTTCATACAGTCCACCATCAACTAAGGAAACGCCAAAAATCGCACAAACTATAAGAGATATGGCAGATGCAGCCATCAGCACAGCCGATGATTTGGTGGAGGGAGTAGGCGGAATGATTACACCAACCACACATGGCGAGGACTACGCAGAAACCGCATGGCAGCGCAAACTCAGAAACCAAGCTAACAGAAAGAAGAAGCGAGGGAGAGGATTATAGCAACTCCAACAGCAACAATCCAAAATGCAGATATGTGAATATTTCTTTGAAAACGCTTGTTATTCGGTAACAAAGTATTATCTTTGCAGACAGAATAACAAGCGTTCTTTGTTAGGCAGAAAACAGCGACACCAAGTAGTTCGCTCGTTTCCAAATCGTTACCTATTCAGTTTGATAAACAGGGTAACTTTCTTATTTCCAATTAGTTATATTTCAGGAATCATCTTCTAATATTATATTGTTCAGAATGTCCACATTGGGGCACCAGAGATTGATATCTCTGTAGATTACATTCTCGGCAATTACCAAACCCGAGCAAGCCAAGGAGTCTTTGTTGCTGTCGTAGTTGCGGATGATGCTGTTGAATAGGTTGCGGTGGATGAAGAGGTTGTTGACGACCGAACCGATGCGTCCGAGTCCGGTGTCGCCGATGAGGATGTTGCCTTCGAGCGAAACACCAGTCACGCTGCTGC
>ENA-OWLU01000003-OWLU01000003.1-metagenome-genome-assembly--contig:-NODE-3-length-26138-cov-8.934248_pt1 | contig 26138 bp, 40 predicted proteins | sample MGYA00245356_ERZ651118 | MGnify/ENA primary metagenome ERZ651118 (study PRJEB26857, sample SAMEA4031764) | metagenome | biome: human; feature: oral; material: saliva | place: Philippines | collected 2014 | study... | reverse complement strand
ACCAAGCCACAACAATTGGCGTAGCCACTGGTAAAACATTCATGAAGAAATGCTCTGTTGATTGTAAGACGTCCATAAAGCACCTCAACTATTGGTTAGGTGTAACTGTTGTAACAGAAGGTTCCGTTGCTGCAGGTGCCACGGTAGCTGCCGTAGAAACTGTAGCTACTGGTGCGACAGTAGGTTCATTTGGTGCTTTCGGTGCATTAAACTTCCAAGGTGCTAATACGCCATTTTGGTAAGGTGTTCCTTCGAGTTGAGCAAGGGTTTCTCCTTGATAAGTAAAGGACTGATTGGTTTGAATCAGGATGCGTTTACCTTCTCCATTGATTTCAACGTGACTTGGATCCTCAACCGCAAAGATTGCACCAGGCTCATAAACCTTCCCAACTTCAGCAAGCGGGAAGAGTTCAACCATCTCTTTGTAGGTCGTACCGTAAGATACTTTTTCGCCCATAATTGAATCTTGAGCCATCACTCGCACTACTTTATTAATTCGGTTCGCAAGTGCTTCAAGATTATTCTGCTTCGCTTCCACTTGAGTTGCTTTCTGCTCTGTCTCAACCAGTTTCTGTTCAGCCTGCTCCAATTTAGCTTGAGTTTCTTGCAACTTAGCCTGTGCTTGCACGATTGCGCTTGTTGGATCTAATTCAGTTCGTAGAATTTCTTTGACCGCTTCAATGAGCGTTTCATCTGTATCACCCAAGCGATCACCCTCCAACTCACGAGTGAAAAAAGTAAACGGCTTGTCACATTGAATAGAGACTTCCGTCTTGCCAACTCTAAAAAATTTATTTACTAATACAAATTCCATGTTTAATTACCTCTTTTTTTATAAATAATAATATCTTTAGTAATGGTTCTATTTGCTTCAAGAGACCACCTTGATATTATCCAATCTAAATCAGTGGTTGTCCGTAGCTTCATTTTAAAAGAATGTCTATCTCTATTGATATCAACGACATCAAATTTTATTCCTCGACCATCTAAATCAAAGTAAAATTGACGTGCTCCTGACTCAATAATTTCCCAAAATCTAGTTGTTTCTCTTTGAGAAGAAAATAAATCAGCATAATAAAAAGGTACCTCTATTATTCTTTCATTCGAATTTTTAAGCAGAAATCCCGCTCTTAAGGTTCCTATTTCTTCTAGCTTCCACTTCTCCCAAACCAACCGACTGCCAATATATCTTTGAACAATTTCATGTCCTCCGATATAGATTCCTTCTCTTGTATCCATAATGTCTCCTATTGCTCATACACATCATAGATTGTATTTTGGTCTTTTGTCCTGATTGCGTCATATTGCGCTTTAGATCCATACCAATACTTCATTTGCTGATTCCCGTTTTGGTTAATCAGCTTGTGAGCTACAGTTTCAGACGGTAAGCTAGGGATGTTCAAGGCCGATCTATTGACTCGTAGAACACCCGAGCTATCGACTGTAAGCGTTGAGTTATCCGGCCTGACAACTCCGTTTGAACCAGCTGTTGCGGTTGAGGGAGTTGGATTCACTCCGTTTTTAAAAGTTTGCACAGACACTTTTTTCAACCCACGTCCATCATGAATCATGATGTTGTCCGAGTTGTTAACCTGACTAGCCTGTGGCAAATCAGTTACTTTCCGTGTCTGTGTACTAATTACTGCCATATTATACCTCCATTCTATATTTCCAATCGGCGACAATCACATGACCATTTTCATCAGCCAGTAAGGTATGTTCTGCACCGTCTTCCGTACGAATAGGAGCAGTGAAATCATTCTGCAAGAACATGTATTCAATAGCATTTAGTCTATCTTCGTGCTCCTGAAACTCACGCTTTAAAGCCTCTACAGACTCATAGCTTGCTTGTCTGACGTTGTCTACGTTGCCCAGACCGACTTGGGATTTCGTCACATTATGCGGATTGTTACGATTAGTAGCGTGAGCGTTGAACTCTTGCTTGCTCGCTTGTTCCACGTTAGTAACGTTCTCCAAACCTATCTGCGCCTTTGTGACACTATGAGGGTTATTATGATTGTCTAAGTGATGTTGAAAATCTTGCTTACTTGCTTGCTCAACATTCGTAACATTCCCTAGCCCCACTTGTTGCTTAGTGACACTGTGTGGATTGTTTTGGTTTTGAATGTGACCTGTAAGGTCTGCTTGATTCGCTTTATTTGTTGTTTGGTTGCCGATAATCGCTTCAAGACCATCGATGTCTGCAACCTTGTGACGATGGGTTGCATCGGCTTTCCCGTTCCATTTTGTGCGTTCCTCAACCGATACATGTCGTGATGTATCTCTGCTATGATTGTCAATGCTATTTTGCAACTTAGTTTCTGTTGATTTCAATTCAGAAATAGAGGCATAGACCAAATTATTAGCATTGTATTGAATGCTAATCTGACTATTCTTGCTGATAGTTGTATTGAAATCATAATCTCGATATACATAAGCAGATGTTTTAGGAGGAATAACATCCCCTTGCTCTGCCCAAGTATACATGTACAAGAACTCTTCATGATTTCCACGTTTTGCAAAAACACCAATCTCATTCACAATCATTTCACGCTCGATATGTGAATTATCCAATCGTGCCACGATACGAATTGTGTCTGCTGTTTCAGTTGATATAGATTGCGCAACTTGCAGAGAATGAACTACTTGAGCTACATCATTTTTCTTACTAGCGTCTGTCCGATGCCGACCGCTTCCCAAAGCAATACGAGTAAATACTAACGGCTCTCTATTTTGAATAGCTAGAGCTGTTTCGCTACTTGCTTTATCGGTCAGTATCGGCTGGATAAAATATCCCATCTAATCTCTCCTTTCTTTTACTTGAATCGAACTGTACGAACATCTAAAAGCGTGCGTGCTCCAATATAAATTGTATTTATCATCGGCGCTTCAACTGAGAATTGGATTCCTAAATGAGCAGGAATCAACTCACGCACATACTTTAAAAAACGGTTCAAATATCCAGTCGGTAGTTCTCCTAAAAATCGGATATGTACCACTGAATCCTTGACCGTTACTAAGTTATTGACATTCGTAAAGCTATTTGTAATTTTTTGTAAGCTCACTGAGTTAATTTTAATCTTGGAAGAAATTAAAGTGATTAGATAACGCCTTCGTTCTTCCAAGTTGGTTGTTTTCGGTTTTACCTGAAGAGCCTTTTCCCAACGTGTAATCCAGTCTTCCGTTGCTTCTGGCAACAACATCAACCGTCTGGTATCAAAGATTAAGTCTGTAATCAATTCTAGTTCTGGAATTTCAGTTTCAAACAAATCATTGATGGTTGGATCTAAGACATCTGGCAAAGCCGATAACATACGATATCTAACTTGTGACATTGATAGTTACCTCCGCTAGTTTAGGAAGCATGTTGGTAGAAAGCTCAATACTCTGCTCCCTGTCATTCAACAAAATACGGTCCACATCGCGAACACCATTAATTCTGTCAATGATTGTGGCAACTTTATAGTTCCGAACTTCTTTCTCTTCAAATGCTTCTTCACGTAAGTATTTGATAAGTTGAGTTTTCGCCTCGTTCTTGATTGTTTCAATATCTACATCTTCATCAATCTTGATAGTTGCAGTAATACGAACATTGTAGCCACTTACTGACTGAACAGTCACATAAGCACCAATCGGAGCTACACCTAATCCGTGGCCACTTGGTTCAGGGTCTAAGTAATTCTTGAACTTATTTACAAGTTCCGAACTAGCTTCGTTACCGTCAGCATCCGTAATAGATACACGAACCGTATTAGGACCTTTCCAAAGTGGTTCAATAAGTGCTGAACCAACACCAACAAACTCGCTGGCCCACTTCTTGTATTGGGCGATGTTCCCGTTTAAGGTCGGTGTTTTCAAATATTCAATGGTACGCTTACGTAGTTGCCTATCCGTCTCTTCGTCTTCTCCTACGACAATAACAGAGCCAATTTCTGCTCCTTTAAAGTCGCTCAATACATCAATGTTGATGAGTTGACCTCTTACATAATTAGGAGCACTACCGACTTGTTCAGCTACTACACTATACTCAAATCCAGAGCGACGTTCTAAGACACGGAAATTATACTCACTATTAACCACGCTGAAACGGGTTCCGAGCGGGATTTCCTGTTTGAATTGAACCAGTCGGACCGATGCTGTGGCTGGCAAGCGTTCAACTCCGAACTGCCTACATAATCGAGTTAGGAAGATTCCTGTACTCGTATCTAAAAAGTTGACTTCCTCATACGATTTTAAGACCGTATACTGAATGGCGACTTCTCGAGCTGCAGGCGCAACTAGATTGTACAAGACAGACCCTTGTCTTTTGTCATACTTATCATCGAACAAGGCCAGCATATCCTCTAAAATTTCTGGATATGTTTTTACCTTTATCATCGTTTCACCTCCAAATCCATTTCAAACGTTCCAAAATCACTGTCAACCATGAACTGCACATAAAACTCATCTTTCTTTACCTTAGTTGAAAAAGAATGAGCCTCATGAATCCTGTCATCTTCATATAAGGCCTCTTTTATGCGCCGTGCAATATCCATCTGGGCATAATCCATATCCCCACCAAATAAAGCGTCTAACTCAACACCGTAGCGATGATCATAAATCGTATAGATGAACCGTTCAGTCGTCAGCATGCGTCTGATTGATTGCTTCAGAGCATGAATGCCATCTGTTTCTAGCAAGATATTGGTTTCATCCAGTGTTAAGCTAGGCTGTTTCTTAGCTTCGACAACATTTTTAGCGATGTTTAAAAAGTTTGTTTTAGGAGTACTCATTCATCAGAACCCCCTTTCGCTTTGCGCTTGTAGTGGAATATCTTCTTGTACAAGACATAATAAAACCCTCCACCATCTTGTCTGATGAGATGAAGGGTTTGCCCAACGTATTCAGGATCCAATTCTTCATCTGTCCAGGTGACAGCAAGCATAGAATCATCTAAAATCAACTCATTGGTCAATTGGATTTTGAGTGGAGAAACCGATAAAACTACACCAGTTGTTATCTTTGCGAACTGGCGATTTTCAATGAAATTACTAATCAATTTCTTTAGATTTTCTATTACTTCCATCTACTCACTTCCTGCCATGAATAATTTAATTTCCATCGTGTGCTTTTCTGCACTGAAAGAATGAGTTGCCTCTTCAATGACATACCATCCCTTCTTCTCAATATCCTTAACATCCACATAGACTGCATGACCTGCTAAAAAGTCAATACTTCCAATATCAGCTTTCAGACTGAAAGTTTCTTTGGGACGGTTTTTCATCTTCAAGAGCATTTCGCCCCATTGCTTTATTTGCCCCTCAGTTGCTTTCTCATCTACTTTTTTCATGTACTGGAGTTTTCCCCAAGCACCGATATTGTAGCTGTCCTGATAGATGTAGACCTCTCTCTTTTTGGTTTCTTTGTTCTCTTGAATCAAGCGGACAATATTAGCACTATCCTCAATCGAACCTTCAAACTCAAAGCTAGACATAAAGGATTCATTTCCGATAATGTACTGAATTGGTAAGTTCTTTGGAGTTGTTAGCGTCAACTCGCCGAACTTGTCATACAAGACCAGCAACTCTCCACTTTGTACCAAGGTCTCGTCCATGGCTTCTTGGATAATATCCAGAGCCTTCTTATCCTCCTTTAGTTGAGGGGATAAGGTCACGGCTGGGGCTTTTAGTTCCCCAATCTTCAAATCAAAATCTCCTGCGATTGCCGAGACAATTTGATTGACGTTTTTGTCCCTAGCAACAAAATTGATATTGCGTAGTAAGTACTTTATCTGATCATGAAAAGTCAAGGTTGTTTTGGTATCTTTTTCGTACTTGATTTTCGTCAAATAACCAAAGAATACCTCTTTATCATCTAGCTTGAAAGCAAGTGGAGAACCATATTCAAAGGCTACTTTTGTAGAGTTGTACAAGGTAATCTCCACGCTCCAAGCCGACCCTTTTCTAGTTGTCTTGAATTCAACCTTTTCAGACACAGTTGCTAAATCCCATGTATCTCCAGTTTTATTGTTCTGATAGAATAATTGCATCATGGTATCACAAACTCCTGTCCAGGATAAATCCAATGAGGGTCTTTGATTTTATCTTTGTTAGCTTCATAAATTTCAGTATATCGGCTGCCGTCTCCGTAAAAGGTCTGAGCAATCCCCCATAGAGTATCACCGCTTACAACCGTATGGCTTTTTTGAGCAGGTTTCTCCGTTGTGGCGCTACGTTCTTCCGTAGCTTTCGCCTGAGGTTTCTTTTTCGTAGCCTCAAGAGCCTTTTTATCTTTGATAGTGACCTTACGGGGTTTGTGAGACCGATATTGTAAGAACTTAATCTTATAAATCAGGTCATCTTCATATCCTGTCTTAGTAGAGACATCGAACTGTTCCACTAGAAATTTACCGTTAATAGCAGAACCAAAAGCACCCCCAATCATGAGTTGAATAGGAGTGCCTTCCGTCTTAAATTTACGAATTGAAGAGACAAAAGATTCTGGAGAAACTCGGCTATTCCGTTGGTAGTTTCCGTCATATCTTCCACTAGGAATAAAGGATTCAAACTCAATCGATTGAAGCTCTGGATTTCCGACAAGCGGAACATTACCAGTATCGATGATAGCGACTGTCTCAATTCCTTGTTTGTCCTCCAGTTTGATTTCTTCTGGATTCACTGGCAATTTAATACCTTCAATAAATATAAACATCTGCTACCCCCCTTCCTAGTAAGCCATGAGGCCGTCAGCGCCGTTATTCAAAGCGTCTACAATGGTTGCATTCAGATCATCCAATACGTTAGCATACTGACCGGCGTTGTTAATAGAGTCAATGTTGGTGACAATCTCTGGTTTCAAGGTAATAAAATTCTGTTGCCACTTCATGGTCGCAACATCCTTAATTAACTTGATGTATTCATCGTCCAGTTTGATTTCATCTTCAATCTTGCCAACTTTGTCTAATTTACCACCAGTTGGATTGTGACCGCCTTTTCCTCCGTCGCCTTGTCCAGGGACTGAACTTGCTGGGCTAAGTTCGTAAGGTGTCTTTCCTTGGTCACCCAAGAAGTTGTTTCCTGCACCATTGGCATCACCAGCTCCTTTGAAGAAATCACCGACAGCGTTATCAATCCCTTGACCGAATTTATAGCCGTTATTAAAGGCCCCACCGACGCTACCAAATTCAAGATACCCCAGTTGTGGAGCCTCTAGTTCGGGAGTTTTTAAGTTAGCTTGGTGGCTAATAAGACCATCTGCCAAATGTAGGCCCTCAAAAGTCTTCTTGACAGGTTTTTCCATGCTGTCAATGGCGTTCGCGATATCACCGGCAAAGTTCGTCCGACCAAGAGAAACCGTTCCAACAGCGCTTAGATTTAGACCGAACCCATTTAAGAAGCCAATCATTTTATTAAACCCACCAAGAACAGAGTTAATCATGCCCTCGACTGCACCAATAACACTATTGACCATGCTGTCTACAAATCCAGCGATAGCGACCGCCATCCCTCTACCACCTTGGGCAATATCGTACCATGCCATTTGACAGTTATAAGTCAATTCATTCCATAGATTTATAGCTCCTGTAATAAACCAGTCGATAAATTGCAAGATTCCTATTATAATCGTTAGAATGAAACTATAAATCCCCATACCTATCATCATGATGCCGTTAGCAACACCAAAAACAAGTTGTAGGACCATATTTATCACCCATATAATGATATTGATAATCCCGATAATCACATTCCAAATTATCATTCCAAGGGCAAATATCGCTCCCATGATGATTCCTGTAGCTGATAAAGCTGCACCAGTAAGATTGTTAAACCATGTAACTAAGGCATAAAAGAGACCAATAAGGATAATGACTGCCATCACAATCAACATGATTGGGTTCATTGCCATCACTGCATTAAAACCAGCCATAGCGGCTTTCGCAACATTTGTAGCGATACTAAATAGATTGGTTACTATACTTGCTGCGTTCATTGCGACTATATAAGTTCCTATAGCGATTGCTACAGCAATAATAATCGGTTGAATCACAGACCAGTTGTTGATGACAAATTGAGCAATCGGCGCCAACATACTCCAAACAGCCCCAATCATATCCATGGAAAAGATAACCGCTTGAACGACATATTGAAGCACCGTGGCTACAATTTGAGCAAATTGTTGGAAAGCTGACGAGTTCACTATCTGATTTATCTTAATCGATATTGGCTCAAGCGCCTTGGTCACAAAATTCAGGAAGTTTTGCCATGCCCTACCCCATGTCATAGGCATGTTGCGAAATTGTTGATCAATCGCATCACTTGCATCCAGCATAGCAGTTTTGACAATGTCGGCCGTAATCTTCCCGTCCGCTCCAAGTTTCTTAACCTCACCACGGCTAACCCCTAGCTTGTTTGCAATAGCTTGGATTAAGGCTGGTGAAGTCTCAGCTAGAGAACGCAACTCATCGCCCTGCAGCTTACCACTGGCCATAGCCTGAGTAAGCTGGAGCATGGCATTTTTTTGCTCTTCAATGCTTGCCCCACCTACTACAAAGGATTTGTTCATGGTTTCCAAGAAGGCAATTGTTTCACCGTTATTTTGAAAAACATTACCAGCGTGAAGACGCATCTTAGCTACACCGTTCGCTATGGTTGTATAGACTGAGCCTGTACGCTGTGCGGATGTATAAATAGACTTTTGTAGTTGCTCCGTCGTCTGCGTACCGTCACGGATCATATCTAAACGAGCGTGCATATTAGCATACTCGTCTGACATACCTATAGCTTGTTTGGTAATTTTACCGACTGCAATACCAGCTAAAGTAGTCTTCAACAAACCTTTCAAAGATACTAATCTACTTAGCTTGTTAGAAGTATTATTAGAGGCATTCCCTAAATCTCGTAGAGCCAGTTCTTCTTTTTTGAGCCCTGCAGCTGCTAGAGTTGCACTATTTACAAATCTACCGTTGACATCAACGACTCGCCCAGCTTTATTGACAAAATATTGACCAGAATCACCAGCTTTTTTCATAGCTGACTCTTGAGCCTTCATGACTTTGTCTATGCCAGGGCCTGCATTTTTGACACGCTCCATAGTCGCATAGATTTTATTTAAAGTGCCTGTGACTCTATCGGTCAAAGACATGGTTGTTTGTAAATTGGCCAATAGAATCACCTCACTTCTTCATTCTTTTACGTTGTTTCGCCTCTTCGTGCATGACTGCAGCGAAAAAGGCTTTTTCTTCTACATCCATATTCACAAATTCACTAGGGCGAATGTAATAGTTTACGAGGGCGAAGTAGGCAAGTTGTGCCTCCGCGTCCTCTTTTATTAGTTTTTTGCCTCGTCAACCTTGTCTTGGAATGTCTGGTTGATACCGCTGAGTTCGGTTACAGCTTCCAAAATCAAGGCGCTTTCGCCCCAATTAAACATAGTACCGAACAACTCAGAAGCTCCCATTGTTCCATACGAATCTTGCAATTCTTTATCATTAAGATCAGGAACCACGATAGACGCAATACAGATTTCACGGTTATATTTAACACCGTCAAAGACACGCTCTTGGCGTCCATTGCGACCAGGTTTATTTACAAAGCAACGGTCATTGATTAAGTCCGCTTCACGAGCGCTCAACACTCGAATTTTAACTGGTTCCTCAAAAGAAGGAAGCAAGACATCCTTGGTCTCTTCCCCTTTTTTGTTTTGTTTCAAAAACGCTTGTAATCCACTCACCACTATTTCCTCCTTGTGTTAGTATGTAATTTCTTGGAATTCTGATAAGATATCAAAATCTTGGAATGTGAAGTCCGTTTCTTCGTCAATAACTTCATCCGCTGATCCATCTAGTTTAAAGATAAGTGATTCTTTGAACAGAACACCTTTTAAAACAATTGTGTAGCGACCTGCACGAGATGTACGGTCTTCGTTGGTACACTTGATATCAATACGAGGCAAAATACCTTGTTTGACATAGTTTAAAGCCATCGCCTTTAATTCTGGGCGGTGGTAGTACATCTTCAACGAACCTGTACCTTCTGCACCGACAATCTTACCACCCTTCATACGAGAGTTGAGAGGGGTAACATCAGCTTTTGTGTATTCAACCTTTGCTTCTAGCGAGATAAGCTCTGCTAGTTCGTACTGCTTGTCATTGATTGTAAAGAAGACCGTTCCTTCTTTAGCAGACAAAGCATCTAATTGGTTCATAATAGCCATTAGCTAGTTTCTCCTTTCTTAATCACAGATAACCGTCATGTACAAGATTTCCATAGCGTCTGTCAAGACAACTGGCAAGTTTACCACAACTGATTCTTTGGTGATACCTTGTGAAATCTCAATATCTTTGGCTTTATACTCCAAAGCCTGCTTCTGAGCAAGTGGGTCAAGGACCATTGTAATGATTCGTTGTTTAAATAACTCACGACCATTCACGTTGTTTGGCACTTTACCGATGAAGTAGTTCTCAAAGACATACTTGACATTAGTATTGATATTATCCATGGTGCGGACCAGTTTGTTCTTACCAAAAATACGGCTGTGTTCTGCCGTATAGCTAGTAAATGAGTTCACATCTGACAGGATAATCACTTTTTCATTTCGATAGGCAAAGATAAGTTGACCTTTATTGATGAGTTTTTCAGCCTCTGCTTCGTTCTTACGCTCACAGTCGATAGCGCCTGGATAAGACTTGAATGTATTGGATTGCAAGCCAGCCCCTGCATACTTACCAGCTACGAAGTATACACAGTCCTTAGCGCTTAGTTTGGTACCATCGCTTAATGTAACCCCGTTACCAACAGATACAACACCTTCGTCATCAGCATCCGTGTAATCATTTAAGACCGCAATAACTGAACGACCAGCGTCACGCCATTTCTTGATATGAGCTGTAACAAGTGCTTTCGTTGCACTTTCATCTGTACCCAAAGCTAAGACACGGAAATCTTGAGTATCGAGTTTATTTAGGAAATCTTCAACTTCTGAATTGGTTGTAGCACCATCAGTACCACCTTCAAGCAAGATTGTTTTATCTTCTGTTGTTAGAGTACCCGTTACATTCACATAGTCATTCTTAAATGGCAAGGCTGTGATGATTTGTTTATCAACTTCTTTTCCAAAGAAAACGGTTGTTACCTCAAAACCAGTCTCGACTTGTTTCTTGAAGATAACATGAATATGGTTACCAGCCAATCCTTTGTATTTAGCTGTAACAACCATATCATTTTCTGTTTTCGTTGCCTGTAACCCAGTGTTGTTCACACCGTTGTAAACAAGGACCTTACCAGTTCCTTTCAAGGCTTCACGAATCGGAAGAAGTTCATCAATCGGTTTACCAAATAGGCGTCGGAAGTTGCTTGTACCATCAACAAGTGTGAAAGCACCAGGTTCTCCCCAAGATCCAGCAATCATAACTGCTGCAATCGTATTGTCTTCCAAAGGAATAATCACATCATCTCTTGATACGAAATTGATGTAGGCCTTTGGAACTCGTTTATTCTGTACTGTCCATTGTGCCATTAGTTAGCCACACCCTTTCTCCAGTCTTCTAAAATGCGTCTTACTTCTGCTAGTGAGTATGACTGGTCATCTTCCAGCAAAATGTTTAACAAAGTTGCATCATCTTCAAAATACTTGAGTAATGCCTCTTTGCCAAATTTATCTTCAGTGATTGGTACCACTGGTTCGGTTACATAACCTACTTCTTCATTCATTTCCATGAGAAGTTTCACCTATCCTTTCTAATATTTGCATTCTTGGTTCTTCTTCAACCCATCGAACGTATCGAGTGATTGTAAATGTGCATATCAAGTCATTCTCATTGTATTCCACCTTCAAATCATTGATAGGGTACTTGTCCCCTAAATAACGAAAGGAAGGCGAATTAAACACCGTTTCAATCTCTTCAAACTTCTGGTATAAGTCTGTTGTTTTTTCGGTGTAGTAATGCAGCAAGACAATAAAAACCTGCTTATCGTTTTGGTTTGCCAACCGCTTCCGAGTCACAGGTTTCACATCTACAATAAAACAAGGTGTTTTCAATCCTTGTTGGATTTGTTCATCATACACCTTGCACCCAAACACATCTTTGAGTTGCTTGATGACGAGTGGTCTAATACTATAATCCACCTAATTCCTCCTTTAACCTCTCTTCGATTTGTTGCGCGATTTGTGGGATTTTCTGTTTAATCTGTTCTTCTGTCAGTCTCATCATAAAGCGCCCTTCTACCCAAGGGTTGACCAAACGCTTACCAATGGCAGGGACATAACGCCCTACTTGTTGACGGTGTCCGCTTTCGACGAAAGAAGCATACTCCATAGGGTTAAATGCGATAACCTCGTACACATTCCCATTTTTGCTTACTTCCATCTTCCAGGATTGATTTAACTTACCTGTTAATCCTTTTGGTGTTCGTTCCTTAACCTCTTTCAAAAAGGCTAGGCCGATATCTTTAGCAGCCTGCATAAACTCAGAGTCAATGATTGCCTGAGCTCGTTCAAGTCGTTTCAAGAACTCTTGAACATCACTATCATCATAGCCACTCATGTCGTCTCACCACAATTTCTTGATGTGTGACATAAACCATTGGATCTTCACTTGTCAGGTACTTGATACCATCCACAATCATTTTACTACCAGCTTTGATAGCAAATTTAGGCGAACAGAAAATCTTGTGCTCTGTCTTGAGTTGGTGCGCTTCGTTCTGCTCAGTATTCACTAAGTTACGAACAGAGACACGACAGGGAACCTTCTTGTAGATTTCTTTGAACTCTACAAAGTCAGCTCCGTTGGGTTTCGTACCCTCGACAGTAGCAAACACATCCATCTTTTTATCATAGGTCCATTCAATACTTGGTCTTGCCTGAGATAAGACATCATTGATATTCATCCTACCACCTCAACTTTCTGAACCGCTGTAACTGGCTGGTAAAGTCCAGCAAGACACTTTCAGCACGTCTGGCAAGGTCTGACTTAACCAATTCGACACGAGTATCTCCAACGGAAATAGTCTTGCCTTGGACAGCTTGGTCAGGGTTGCAAACAACATAAACCATCTGAATGGCCACAAATCGCAATTCTAAAGGGAAATCCTCACGATTGCAGTAGTTAAGAATGTTCTGCATGACTTCATCGACTACTAAATCTCCTGGATAGCCTGTATAACGTTGTTCATACAAGTCAATCAAGGCTTGTCTAGCATCTTCGTTATGCTTTTGGATTTCTTCAAATGTCATCTTCTCCATCAGCAGAACCTCTCTTTCTACTTATCGTCCTTAGTGGATTTCTTAGATAGTTTTTCAAGTTCAGCTAGAGCTTGGTCACGTTCAGCTAGAGCTTGGTCACGTTCAGCAACTACTGCTCTGTACTCTTGAATAGTGTAAGTGCGTCCGCCAGTAGCAGATTCAACTACAGCGTACTCACCGTCACTAACTTCTACAACATCGTAGCCATCTTCCAAAAAAGTAACTTTTTCCAACTCGTCAATGTTGAGGACACGGTTATCCTTTTTCACTGTTAACATTTTCTATCCTCCTTCTTTAAGGTGCGACGACAAAGGCTAGACCTTCATGTTTAGTCTTGAATAGCAATACATCATCGTAAGATTGTTCGTAGTACAAGTAGTTACCACTTGAAGCAGCACTTGGTGCGTCAAGCCCTACAAATTCATATTTTTGTGGTGCTGCCATACATGGAATATGGATCAAGAAGAAATGGATTTGTTTAGCAGTTGGGTCAACCTTAGCTCCATTTGTGAAGTTGTACAAGGTCTTCATACGGTCAGATGGAATAGCTGCCTCAATCGTTACATCATCCAAACGACCAACTGAACGATCAATCACTGTACCTTGACCGTGAATATTAACAGTGCGCCCAAACTGCTTGATGTTCTTGATTATACGTTTAACTGCTGGTGTACAGAAAATAACACGACCTTCTGCTGGCACTCCAGCTTCGTCCATTTGTTCCATCAACTCATCGAAGGTTGCAAGGAAGTTTTCCTCAGTCAAGTTCAATGACTTAATTTGTTTACTTTCTGTATCAAGTTCTTTCTTACGCGAGAACAGTTTAGATACCATGAATTTATCCATTTCTGGAACTTTTTCAGTATCGTTGAATGTTTTAGTAATGTTAGCAATGGAAGTAACATAATTAGTTTCATCAACATCTGACGGGTCTACTAGTGTTGACCAGTAACGCTCATTAGTCAATGTGTATGTTTCCCATTGGTTTTCATAGTTAGCGTCAATATTCGTAATCGTGCGACGTGTACGGTCTTTACGCCCTTCTTTAATCAAAAGACGCGGCACTTTTACTTCCTTAGCTCCTGTGAACTTCAAAAGTGTATTGGATGGAGAGTTCCAAAGTTTTTGAGTGAATAACAGTCCGTTTTCACTATAACGATTTTGCAAACCTTGTTGGTAAGCCTGTGCATAGTTCAATGTTGCTGGCATATCTGTTCCTCTTTTCTATTTTTTGATTATAGATCTGACGTAAACGCATTAATCATCTGCGTTGTCAGGTCGTTAGCAACTGTTTCTTCTTGTGCTACCCCTTGTGGCTTAGCACCAGCGATGTGTGGTTCTACAGCCTTTTCTGGAGCAAATAAAAAGCCTTTAGATTCCTTCAAAGCCGTCAACTGTTCATCTAATCCAGTCACCGCTCCGTTGTCACCTAATCCCAATTTAGACTTATCTAGCAGACTAGACACGATTCCAGCGTCATGAACCTTACCGTTCAAGTGCATTTCAATAGCATGATCTAACTGCATTGTCTTGAGTTGTTGTTCATGTTCCTTCTGTTGTGTCTTGTACTTGCTGTCCAAGTCTGAGTATTTTTGTTGTAGGTCAGCATTGCCTTCAGCGTCTTGCTTGAGCTGTTTCATGTCCTTATCACGCTCTCTCAACTGGTCTTGCAAGCCCTTGGCGTTGTCTTCTGCAGCAGACACCTTTGCTTGTAGGTCCTGTGTTGATTTCCCGTGTTCGGTCATAACTGCTTCAACTTGTTCTTCAGTCAATCCTAACTGTTCCAAAAATTTACGATTCATTTCTTTTCCTCCTGTACGTTTGTTTAACGTGGCAACGACCACGACAATTTGGTAAAGTAAAAAAGCCTTTTAACGCCATGCTCAGGGCGAAAAGAAAACCGCCTCGATTTCGATGCGGTTAGGTTATTTATTTTTCAATTGTTTCAGTTTCTTTCTGTATTCAATTCCGACTTTTAGAGTTGAAATTACTGCTGAGATTACTTCGAATAATTTAATTATTACGAACAAAATTAATGCAAGAAATATAATCCAACCTAGTAAAATTGATACCCAATCCCAGATAAACATGTCTTTACTCCTTTTAAAAAATAAGAAAAGCACTTAGATTTCTCTAGGTGCTTGTTGATAGATATTCTTCATATTCTTTACGTGCATAGTCAGGCATCTTTCTCTTTGCTCTGACAATAAATTCATCAAGTGGAGTGTCATTGCTTGACCTACTAAAATTATAGAAATTGTTACTGAAACGATAAATCCATCTTTTAGAACGCTCACTTGTAAAAACTGGTGGATAATCTTTAGAAAAATCCTCCAATATCTGCGGATGGTATTTCTCTAAGAATCCTTGACTAAAGAAAATCGCAACTCCTAAAAAAGCAGCTTGTTCATCTGTCGCATTCTTCAATGGTTCAAACAAGATATATTCTAAATACTTTGCTTTCAATCCACTACCTCCACTTCAATAATCCTTCGTTTAGTGTCAAAAGCCATCTCTTGCACCGTTTCAGATAGAACCTTAAACCTTGTATTTGGTTTAATTATGAACTCTTTCTCATCGGTATGACTACTCAATTCACTGACATACGCACCAACAGATTGCCCTTTTTTGATGAGTATATTCAATTGAATTTCAACACCTCCGCCTCCAAAATCCTCTATAACAGATTTATCAAGACTAGTACTCATCAATCCTTTATCAATCACCAGTGTTTTACCAACAGCATTTTCTAAAAAAATATTTTCTGATTGATTAAACAATCGATAAGTTTTAAATGTTTTTTCTGTTTTATATGTTGAGATAGCTGAAACAACCTGCTCGGCTTTCCTCTCAATATCATTATACCATTTTCTAGTCTCGTCACTTAATTTTTGTGAGTTTCCACCGGTGATTTTATCAAGAAATTCTTGTTTCCCTTCTCTCAATACATGGTTGTAGTCCTTGTACATCGCTGTTGTGTATTCATGGATAGAGTCCACTTCATAACTAGATAGATTCTTCAACCACTTCTGATAAGATTTTTGCTTTCTGAAGAAGTCATCTATTTCATTTGGTTTCAGGTCGGGCACAACCTCAGATGCCTTAACACCCCTAAGAACAGCTTCCCCTTCACGCTCCCATCCTGCAAAGATTTCATCCAGAGAACGTTTCTCTTTTGCCATTTTTACAGGGGCGTTATTTAGTAATATATCGAGATACGGACTAATCTGTTCTGCTTCTTCATCCCTATCAGTCTTATCAGCCTTGCCTTTCTTATCAGACTTAACTGCAGGCCTGATAGTAGAACGGCAACGGACATGAAAAGGCGGTGCGGTTCGACCTGGTTCATATTCTTTGACAGGATAAACCTTATGATTTTCTGACTGACAAATCTCACTTGTACGACTGTCTAAGACCGCTACAATTTCGTAGTGGTCGCCACCTAATTCCTTGATAGTATCTAGCGTCGCAAGATTGTTGTAAAAGGTCGTCTCGGTCCTGACAAGCGTGTCTGCTCGATGATAGGCAACTCCTGTGCGCTCAGAAAGAGCCCTAGCCATTCTATCAATAGACCAGCCGCCTGTTAGGCCTTTATTCAATATATCACTGATTGCCTTATAAGTAGCTTCCTCATGCCCCCAAACATTTGTTGAAAATGTTTTACCACTCCAGTTACTCCCCATCTTATGCTTAACTGCATCGACACCCAATATTGGTTTCTCTATGATTCCGAAGTGTGCCAAGTTCTTAGCTTGATGGATTTTACCTTTGATATAGACGTCGCTCAGAGCCTCTGTGACCTTGTCATGTATGCCCTCTGGCTTTCCGTATAGTTCAGCTGTTAGACGCTCAATTTCGGCAAGCAAAGCCTCCTTGCGACTAATACGATGGCGATAACCCAAAGCGTCCAACAGTGGTGTCGGTGTGTCAGGATTTAAAGCCATCTCACGGAATCTTTCAAGGGTTACATGCTTAAACTCTCTACGCTCTTTATCTGTCAGATATTGCTTGGCCTCCGCATGAGTCATTTTATTATCAACTGCATACCTGGCATAGAACTTCTCTATCTCAGAAATAAGCTGGTGTTTATAGTCTGCTAAGGATTGACCAATCTGTGCCATGTACCTATCAGCTACTATCTGGGCGTTTTGTTCCTGTTGCAAAGCACGCTCAGTCCAATACTCATCTATCTTTTTCTTGTTCTCGGTCGTCATGGTCTTCATCTACCTTTTTGAAATTAGTCTGAGAGTATGGATCTTGTCCTTGTTCTTGTTGTTCTTTCAACCGTTCCTCAACCTCTGGTTGATACCATGGATGTTGTTCACGAACACTTAGATCGTCTAAGATACCGATTGAGTTTACACAATCTTGAATAGCTTCAGACTCATTTGAAATGATGTCACGGTTAAATACATAAGTAAATTTAGATGAATCAAACGCTACTCCTTTGTTCGCTGCATACTGTTCTACAAACCAAAGGAATTGCTTGATGCCTTTTTGAAACTCATTCTCTAGCTCATTACAGTCCAAATCAAGATCTGTATAGCGCCATTTAAGAGCTTGGCCACTTGCATTTCCTAGATTATCATCTTGGGTATCAATGGCTCGTGCAGCCTCATACAAGAACTTACGAGAGCGTTCAATATCTGCTTCAACTCCACTAGTATCATTGTCTGCTTGTAGGGTATCTACACCACCATCACTAGAAACCTTGATAGAGCGGAACTTATTCAGGTTATTCATGAACTCGCCCAAGTCTGCACCCTGATAGTTTTTCAAAACATAAATCAACTTCGGCATATCTGCCAACATATCAGCATTAGTAGACATTTGAAGTTGAATATTATCAATCAAAGACTTAGTTTGAACTAAAAGACCGTCCTCATACTCGTTGTAGCGGAATGGAATCAGAGGTACTTTCTCCCAAGTATAAGGGGTCCGTGTACCGTCTGCGTTGACATAATAAAAATTCCCCTTTGTCTCCTTAGACAGTGGATTGAGTTCAAGGCGTGAACCTGTCCAGATATAATCTGTAATTCCTTGTTCATCGTAGTATTCTACAAAAGTTTTAGTCTTCTTCACTCCGCTTTCGTAGACCGCTTGATTATAGACACGCACAAAGGCAGATAGTTCTAAATGACGCTCGTCTTTCCAAAAAGGGATAATCTGTTCACTTGGGATTTTAAACAAGCGTAGACGACCGTTCTCGTCGTAATAAGGCAAGCCATAAGCTATCCCTTTCATCACCGCTTCCTTACCGAGTGACTTAATCGTAGATAAAAGGTCCTCATCAAACACGCTATCTAAAAAGTCTTGTGATTCTTCTCCTTCAAGCGAGATTGTCGGTTGTTTAGAAAACAGATAACCGACCTTCTGGTCTACCAACTTCTTAAACAAACCCAATTCAATCCTTGAGTTCGTCCGCCAATCCACATCTACTTTTTTCTTTCTAATATCCGTTTGGTTTCGGTAATATTCGTAAGCCTGTTTCATCGTACTTACTTTCTCAGATGCCTGGTGTCCTCTTATCTCAATCTCTAGTATTTCATTTTGGGTTGTATTCTTAATCAACAACCGCCTGATTAACCATTTAAACCAATTACTCAACATTTCTCCTTCTCCTACCAGAATGATATTCCTGGCTGTCTCATATCGTCTTCAAACGCATATCTAGTAGCGTCGATTGTGTGGTCGTTTACTTCTTCTAGCTTGGATTTGGGATTTCCATCACGGTCAACTGCATAGTCGGCACTTTCGAACTCTCTTGCAATATTCGGTGTACGTTCTGGATCTATCACAATCGCATCCAAATCATCCAACCAGCGTTCTCCATACTCACGACTATCAGGACCTTTCTTAGCACCTTGAACAAGCGGAATATTCAGCTGCAGTTTTAACTCATCAATCGACTTAGGTTCTGCGCTATCACAGGTTATCATCTGAGATTGATAGCCTTTCTCACGGATTCTTTCAGCCAACTCACGGTTGCTAATCTTCACGCCATAAATCTCATCGATAGCGTAGATAACTCGTTTCTTCTTGTCGTAATGCCATCTCACAAAAGCCAGAGGGTCATTGGCATATCCAAAGTCATTTCCTTGTCGAATGTTATCAAACCTTGCTATCTCCTCGTCTGTAATCTTGCGGAATACCAGATTTTCAAACGGTGCTACACCCGAACCGATAGCTTCGCCCAAATACTCCCAACGATAACGCTTCTCTGAACGCTCTCTCGTAGCTTCTGCTTCTTCTATAAAGGCTTGGGATATATATGGGTTGTCCAAGTAAGTTGAATGGTGTACGTGGGTGTTTGGAGGCTGTATAACGCTCTCGTATTTTTTATTTACCCAAGACTGTTTTCTTTTTGGAGGATTGTAAGAGTAAAAGAATTTATAAAAAAGACCATCAGCCAATTCTCCACGTAGGAGCGAGTTGGTGATTGTCTTTACTTCATCTTCAGTTTTAAACTCAGCTAACTCCTCAATCCAGCCTATCGCAAACGGAAAACGGCTGTCTTTCAAGGATTTGATACGCTCTGGATCTTGCGCACCACGAAAGATAATATAATTCCCTCTTGGGATATAGGTTATCTTCAAAGGGGATTTATTAATCTTAAATAAATGACTGACCCCTTGCTCACTAATCGCCCATTTCAATTGTTCATAGACCGATTGTTCTAAGGTATTATCCGTCTTACGAATACACACCGCATTGACTGGATAGCGCATAATCAGTTGAATGATAGTGTGTCCGAAGTCGCTGGACTTACCAGAACCACGCCCACCTTTTTCAACCACATGTAAGATTTTAGGGTCGAATGCTGCACGCCACATAGAGTAAAAAGCCTTAGGAATAAATTCACTCATTTTACGTTTCATCACTAACTCCTATATCGTCAACGAATTGAACAGCCGAAGACATCTCGATTTCTTTTCTTTCTAAATACGCACCATTCACTCTGAATATGTGGTCTATAGAGCGTTGTCTTTCTTCAATCGTCGGAGTAAATTCATAAGTCGTTTCTGATACCTCTACACCTTCAGCGGTCTTTACAGTTTTTTTAGAATACCCTTGTTGAGTTTCCCCTCTAGCAATACTAGCAGAGATTGCCAAGGCTTCTACGATTGACATAGAACGTTCGTCAAAAAGTTCTTCTGTACGTTTTTTAATGTATTCAGAAATCTCAACATTTTTCAACAATCTTTGCCCTATGCTATATGCCGTTTTCTCTGAGTACCCCACCTTAATAGCAGATTGTGTTGCGTTTCTACTGATGATGTACTCATCTGCGAAGTGTCTTTGTCTTTCATTCAATTTTCCATCGCCACCTTTCAAACAATCAAAAAAGCCACACGATGTGTGACCTTTTCTGCAAGGCGACTACTACCTTGCGTGTTAATTAGTAATCAATTTGAAAGTTTTCCTTTTTTTATTTTTTTGTAGTCTTTACAACCTCTGAGGGAATCAAACCCTCTAGCTTATAACTTATCCGGAATATAATTAGCTACGCATCCATGCGAGGTTCGGTCACTTCTGCAACCATTTAATAAGTTAATGAGTGATATATGAATGCTAAGCCTACTGCCTAACCCATTCTGGGACACAAACACTCAAATGACAGTAGCTGGAATCGAACCAGCTGGTCTAGCAGTAAAACGCACGTTTGGTAAAAGTTTCAAGGAGACCCAAACAACCTGCTAACCTGTCCTTACTGTCTAAGAGGCCGAAGCCTCGGAAAAATATAATAAAGTATAAAGGAGACATCAATGAACGAAATAGAGGGAGGGATTCGAACCCTCAATGCCCTTTACGACACCCTGATTTCAGGTAACCATCTACCAATTCTGAGACCTCTTTTTCAATTCTTGACACTACCATTCTAACAGATTATCATTACAGTGCACATCAAGATTATTTTGATTAACACATATTCTCAAGATATTCTCAAGATAACTCAAGAAATTCCAAATTATTCCAAAATTACCTCCAGCTCTTCAATAGCAACCTTACGCATGCTGTAATACGAGCTCTTGCTGATTGATAACTTATCACAAATATCCTCAATATACGTTTTAGTAATATATGTCATTCTCAAAATTGTCCGATGCTTCGGATTTGTTAACTTATTGATCATTCGACCTAATTCAATTTTTCTGTTAATGACCTCTTTAGTATCCTGCTCTATAGCCTCTTTCATCACTACCAACTGAGTATAGACATCATCAACTTTTCTAGTCTGTCCACCTTGGACTTTGACACCTGACCACTTAGGACTTGAGAGCAAACCTGCCTCAAGCTCATTGATTTCATCTATACGGCTTTGGATGTCCATGTCAAGGTCTTGTAATTCTTTCAATAGCTCTTTAGCCTTGTTCACTCTCTATCTCCTTTGTGATATAATAATATTATTGAGATTATAGCTGAGGCAGAGAGTGCCTTGGCTTTTTTATTTTATTCTTTATTCGTGATCACACTACCTGCACCGTTAACAGTGACCCAGCCATGCTTCTCTCTGGCTTCTGCTTCTTTCATCCGGATAAGATTATCTGTGATTGAATCTGACTTAGCTTTGTTGGCCTCGGCTTCACCTTCTGCTTTAATGATACCTGCGTCTGCTTCTGCCTGAGCTTGAACTTTTTTAGTATCAGCTTCAACTTTAGCCTTTTCCTGCTCCTGTTTTGCAGTGTCGATTTCTTTTTGTTTTACAGATTCATTTTTGATTGCTGCTTCAATCTCATCGCCTGCGTCTTGGTCTGTGATGGTAAAGGATACAAACTCCAAATCGTAAGACTCAAATTTTTCTTTGAGAGCCTTATCAATTGCCTCATAGACCTCAGTACGCTTGTCACCCAGCACATCATAGATATCATAATTACCTGTTACCGATTCTATAGCACGTTGAACTGCTGGAGATACTACACTATCATTTACTGTTTCCAAGGTAGTGTAGTTAGAGAATACCGTCATGGCTTTTTCCTTATTGACTCGATATTTCACATCAATATTGGTGTTGAGCCACTGACCATCCTTAGTCTGAGTAGTGATTTTCTCCATTGTCTTAGTTTGAACAGATGTCGATAAGGTGTAGACTTTGTCAATAAATGGCATTTTTAGATGGTATCCTGTTTGCAGGGTATTTTCTTGCACACCTCCAATTGCGCTAACCTTAACTCCAACTGTATTAGCCGGGATACGTTTTACAGCCGTGAGACGAAAAATCCCAAGTGAAGCAACAGCTGTAACTGTAATGATACCGCCTTTAGCAAGTTTTGTAAGTGTCGTTTTTCCTGTTTCGTGATTATATTGTGTAAACATCGATTTTACTCCTTTTTTAAATTATTTTCCCATCGAAAAACTAGTGTTATTGTACCTGTACCATCTTTGTGCCTAGAGACTAAAGCACGACAATCTGAGCCCAATTCAATACCCTCAACTGTGATACTGCGCTTTATCCTGTCAACATTGATGATTGTTCCCATTAATGTTTTAATTCTCATGCTCCATCTCCTCAATAAGCCAGTCTAAATTTTTTCTGGCTTTCTTCAGGTCTTCAAGACCGTTTTTCTTTTGGTGTCGTAGTATGTACTTCAAGCTGTTACCTAGATAAAAACCTTTCATCTGCTCGTCTGTCATGAAGTTCCTTAAAGCATCAATAGATTCCATGCCAAATCTTCCTTGGTAGTGGCTTGGTTTGTTTATGTTATCAATTATTTCTGGGTTCATTTGATAGCCTCCAAAAGCTCCTGGTTCTCATAGATGTTACCTTGAATGAATACGTTACAGTTTTCAATACAGTCAAATAGATTATCCCAGACCTCTTTTTCTGTGCGTATATCTAACAACTTAAACATACCTTTATCAAAGATAATCTTTGCTGTACCACTATCTTCAAATTCATCCCAATAACTCCACTCGATAATATCTCCTTCAAAAAGTTCCTTGCCAAACTCATCCTTGAGCCCTGTTGATTGCATGAGTTCTAAATCTTCTGCTGAAACCATGTAAGTAATTCCATCTCCAATACAATATAACTTATCTTCAAGCCAACTGATATGATCGACATCATTGTCCATTTTCTGTTCTTTCTTTAGCCACGCTCTATATCTTGGTATCATGCCAAATCCTCCTTAGATGAACAAACTAGCTAACCATATCAAAACTGCACATGTAATGATTTTTGAAATACTGCTTTTTACAGCGTATGAATAATCTTCATAAGATTCTTTTTTACTGGATAATACAGGCCAGATGAAAGATAGTAATGCATCCATCCCTAATGCTTGCCAGACTGTAATTTTACCAACTGGAACAATTGTTGTGATAATTTCATTCCACCCATACTGAACCACAAATGGCGATACAACGATTACAAATACTGCTCCTAAAATAATTCCTAGTTTTTTCATTTTATAAATCCTCCTCTTTTACGAAAGTACCATTAATCCAACGGCCTTTTCGGTCTTTGATTTTTTGGTAAGCCAGTTCAAAACATTCATCAAAATCATAACCGAGAATATTGCTGATTGATTTTAGATATTCAACCGCGAATACTAAATCATAACGAAATATTCCATTGTATCTTCTATCGCCATATGATAGAATTGCACAAATATTTAAATTTAAGCCTTTAAAACAGTTCATTACATCTACTTCTTCAACGGGATTTAATCCCTCAAAAATCTTATGCACATCCTCTTTAATCAGCAAGGCCAGACCAACAATCACGACTGCACAGTCTCCGATACTGTCCTTGGTCAGTTTCTCATTCTTCTTGAGATAGCCTGCGCATAACTCACCGAACTCTTCGCTCAGTTTTAATGACTGCTTGTCTAACCGTCCACCGTTCTTAAGGTCACGATCAATAAACCATTGCTTGACTTTGTCTATTGTGTTCATAGTAACCCCTGCAATTCTTCTAAATCAAAATACTCTGTCAGTTCGTTCTTCAATTCTTCGATAGTACTGCATCGTCCAATTAAATCAGATACATCTAGCATCGTGTCCTCTTTATTCAGCGTGTTCTCTGCAACTGCATCAGCTACCCATTTTGGATGTGTGCCAGCCTTAGAGAACTGATCTTGAGGCAATAGCTCAAGCAATGCTTCATATCGCTCTTCAAGAGCACTTAGAGCACCAAATACATCGATGTAGTCAGTATCTGCTTTCTTGCTTTCAAAAACTTCTGGCCAATTTTGCTTTACAATTTCAGCATAAATAGCAGACCATTCTTTTTCTGAAAAACGTGATTTCTCAACCAGTGCACCGTATTCAATTTCTTTACCATCGACTGTTACTTTATAATTCATATTCTTACCTCATCCCCTACTTTGATTTTCTTAAATTGTTCTCTAGTAACCACGAAAATCCCATAATCTCTGATAGTCACTGTATACAGCTTCCCATTTCGTCCTTTCTCGACGACCTTACCGAATATCTCAGCGCCTTGATTGTCAGCTTTATAGATAACCATCGGCTTCTTTTCTTCCAAATCTCGAATCCTGTCCATCTGCCAGATGTTCAATCCAGCAGATAGCAAAATCCAGATAGCTATGAATCGTTTCATTCTGTGACCTCCTTACTCTTCTTCATCCATAATTTCATTAAACTGCTCTTCGTCAATAAGTCCACGCTCAATCATTGTTTGGACCGTCAATTCAATTTTTATCAATCTGTTCAATTCTTTGTTAGGCAACGTAGCCATAATAACTTCTTTCATCACTCCACCTCCTCAAAATAACTATGAAATTTACTTAAATTGACAATAGCGACCTCTTCGACAAAATGTTTTTCGATGTCAAAGTCTGGATCATTTTTTCCAAACTCTTTCTTTATCGCTTTTTCGGCCAGCGAAGGTAAAGCGAATATACTTGCTCCGTTTCTTAAAGCGAGCGCTTGACCGTGTTTATTTACTATTCGATAACCCACATCAAACGGTCTGATTTTTTCTGGGATTTTTATGCATTTACTTTGATTCTTCATTCCTTCTTCAAGCGTTTGTATCATCCCTCCACCTCCTCAATTTCAACACCTTTACAATCGAAAACCCATCCGAAACCAGCTTCTTCGAGTTCTTTGCGGGTGTGGGAATATATAGCATTGTCTAAACTAAGGCTTTTTGTAAAGAAATACCTTTCCAAAAGTTCTCCATAAACCAACATATTTTCTTTAATATTCCCTTTAATCTTAACCGTGTACCGCTTCTCCTTCTCGACTTCGTAGACGTCAAGCCAAGCACGGGCGACTAAATCAAATGGTCGTTCTTGCATAAACCATTTACCGACTTCTTCATTTGTAAAATCAAAATCGAATAAGTCTGCTACATCTTTACAAGTTTTTCTAGCTTCCTCAATCCAATCCGCTACACACTGCGGAACTTTTACTTTTTCTGGTTCGTCTAGTTGTTCGATTAATGTAATTGCACTGTCGGTCGGAATGCTTTTGACTTCAGTACCAAATATGTTCAAACTGTTAATTCCAATTTTTCTAAACTCTTTTATCAATTCCTGCTTATTCATCTTCCAACTCCTTTATGCTCTTCTTCCATCCTTTCACTTTCTTTTTAAGCAAGTCACGTTCCTCGGACCTGCTAAAAGCAAGCGATTTGACACACGGTTCAGATAGTTCAACTATTCTTGCCTCCGTCTGCTCGATTGTACGTCTCAGTCTGTCAATGACTGTCTGTTTATCGTAATTCATCTTCTAAAAATCTTTCAATAGCTTCTCTGTAGGAGACTTCCACCAGACCGTCTAAGTCGTTCAGGGCTTCAATATAGTCTGGACGCCCTTGCCCATACTGCTCTTTCAAAAATTCAACAAAGAGATGAATTTCCTGATAGGTTACTCCAACCATGTTTCTTACCTCCCACTAAAACGGAAAATCATCTTCCTCAAGGGCGTATCCTGGCATTTGTTCCTCAATG
>ENA-OWLU01000002-OWLU01000002.1-metagenome-genome-assembly--contig:-NODE-2-length-26974-cov-9.552101_pt1 | contig 26974 bp, 30 predicted proteins | sample MGYA00245356_ERZ651118 | MGnify/ENA primary metagenome ERZ651118 (study PRJEB26857, sample SAMEA4031764) | metagenome | biome: human; feature: oral; material: saliva | place: Philippines | collected 2014 | study... | reverse complement strand
AATGTGAGCATTTAAATCAGTTCTCTTTTTTGTTAATATAACATAATCACTAACTTACGGAAGTACCTTAACGGGTGCTTCTTTTATTTTGTCAAGAAAGGATGTGAACAATGATTGAACAAAGATAAAATCAAAATATCAGAACTAATTGAATATAAGAACAACGCTAAAATTCATACTAAAAAACAGATTAGACAGATTGCTAATTCAATTGAGGAGTTTGGCTTTAATGACCCTATTGAGATTGATGAAAACAATATGATTTTATCTGGTCACGGTCGTTATCAAGCTGCTAAGTTGTTAGGACTTAATGAAGTGCCTTTTGTTCGATTGTCACACCTTACAGATGAAGAGAAGAGAGGGTATATATTAGCAACAAACTCAACTAACCTTGTGACAGGGTTTGACAATGAAATTTTAAACCTTGAAATGCAAGATATTAATTTAGATATGAGTAATTTTGGTTTAGAGTTTGAACCTATTGAAATAGGGCTTGATAATACTGATAATGAAATTATAGATGAAGAAGAAAAAGAACATCATAGAGATACAACAATTGAACAATATAACCTGTTTGATTATGATGAAAGCCGTGTGAGTGGTTTCTATCAAATGCCAACGTTAACGGCTGTTAATCATATAGTTAATGACTTACAGGGCTTTAATTATGTATTAAACAAGCCTGATTATAGCAAAGGTGTACATTTTTATTTAGATGATTATCAGTTTGAAAGAATATGGCAACGCCCAGAATATTATATTGATAAGCTAAAACAATTTGATTGTGTGTTAACTCCTGACTTTAGTTTATATCTAGATATGCCAGTTGCTATGATGGTTTGGAACGTATATAGAAGCCGTTTAATAGGTCAGATAATGCAAGATAAAGGACTTATAGTAATTCCAACTGTTACGTGGGCGGATCAAAATAGTTTTAACTTTTGTTTTGATGGCTTACCTAAATTCGCAACGTTGTCTATCTCAACTATTGGAGTTAAAAGAGATAGTAACGCTATGAAGATATGGCAAGCAGGAGTTAAGGAGATGTTAAAAAGACTTCAACCTATGCGATTAATTGTATATGGTGGTAAGATAGAGTTTGATTATGGCGATACAGAGGTAATTTATATAGAAAATGCAGTTACTGAACGTATGAAAGAAGGTGCTTCATAATGGGCGGTAGAGGTGCAAGCGTTGGAATTAGTAAGCAAGGTAAGAAGTATGGAACGGAGTATAAGACGTTGTATGAAAAAGGTAAAGTTAAATTTATCACACCAACTTCAGGTAGTGCAAATACACCAATGGAAACTATGAGTAAGGGTCGAATATATGCAACTGTAAATAAACATGGCAATATAAAAGCTATTACTTTTTATGATCGTAGAAATAAACGTAGAAGACAAATTGATTTAAGAGGAACTCCGCATAGAGTTAAAGGGAAAGCAATACTTCCTCATGTTCATAAAGGTTATTGGCATAATGAAAAAGGTGATAGAGATTTAACTAGAAAAGAAAGAAGAATAGTAGCTAGAATTAAAAAAACGTGGTATAATAGACGTAACAAGTAGGGCAGTAGTTCAAAAAGGATGACGTCCTTCTTTTTAAGAAGGGAGATGGCGGTGCAAATCCGTTCGACTACTTGTTATGACATCTATTTTTATAGGTGTCTTTTTTTTTATGCCTTGAAAGGAGTGATAAAGATGGGTAGTAGAGGAGCTAGTTCAGGAAGAACTAAGAATAAACGAATTAAAAGAGTAATTTCAGTTAATAACAAGGACGCTGTTAAGAAGAGTGGTATTAAAAGGGAAGACATTAAACCTGTAAGGAAACCAACCAAGAAATCAAAAGTAATTGGGTTTGATAAAAAGAAAGAGTTAGCTAATTTTCAAAAGGCTGATTATAGAAAAGCAAATACACCACGTGGGGCTAAAAGCTTTCTAACAATGTTTCAAAGGCAAAATTTAAATGCAGTATTAGCCCCTAGAGAAGAACACGTTATAGCAAAATGGGCTCATTCAAACGGACATAAAAATTTAGACAAGAAATCTAGAAAAGAAGTTCATAAAATTTTAAGTGAATATAGCAAATATCATAACCCACGTTTAGGGCGTGCAATTAACAGTTCTGAATTCAGATGGTACAAATACGACAAATAAAAGGGGTGATTGATTTTGGGACGTAAAAAAAGTTTAGAGAATTTAAGGCCTATTAATACTCGTACTCCTGCTGAACGTTCTGAAATCACATCTAAAGGCGGTAAGGCTAGTGGTAAAGCACGGAAACGAAAGGCTGACTTAAAGAAAGCAATGGAAATAATACTTGCCGCTGATGTATCTAGTGAGAAATCAAAAGACACGCTTGAAAGTTTAGGACTTGATCCAACAAATGAAATGTTATTAGCTGTGCAAATGTTTCAACAAGCCGCTAGTGGAAATGTAAGAGCCTTTGAAGCGATAGCGAAAGTAACAAACGCTAAAGATAAGTACGATATTGCAGAACAGCAAGCAAGAACTAAACTTATTAATCAACAAGCTAAAGCCGCTGAAGCTGAATTAAAAACAAGTACTAGCCAAGAAGATAAGATAGCAGAATTATTTGATAAAGTGGATGGTGAGATTAATGAATCTAAATAAGTTATACACACCTAAACAGATTGAAATATTAAAGCGAACTAATACTAGTGATTTTTTTATATTAGGGCTTCATGGAGCTAAAAGAACGGGTAAGACAGTAATTAATAATGATATATTCTTACGTGAGTTAAGACGTGTTAGAAAGATAGCAGATGGACTAAATATTAAAGAGCCTATGTATATTTTAGCTGGCGTATCAAGTAAGACAATTCAAAATAATATTTTACAGGAAATATACAATAGATATCAACTTGATATTAAGTTTGATAAGCATAATTCATTTACTTTATTTGGTGTTAAGGTCGTACAAGCTTTTACAGGAACTATTGCGGGGCTTGGTGGTATTCGTGGTATGACAGCCTTTGGGGCTTATATTAATGAGGCTTCATTGGCAAATGAAACGGTATTTAAAGAGATTATCTCACGTTGTTCAGGAGATGGAGCAAGGATAGTATTTGACACCAACCCAGATAACCCGGAACATTGGTTGAAAAAAGAATATATTGATAGCGAAAGCGAAAATATTATATCATATCATTTTAGATTAGATGATAATACATTTTTATCAGAACGCTATATTAAGAATATCAAAGAGTCAACCCCTACTGGTATGTTTTATGATAGAGATATAGAAGGGTTATGGGTTACTGGTGAAGGTATTGTTTATAGCGACTTTGACAGAAATAAACATTATTTTGACGATTATTCAAATATAACGTTTAAAAAGAAATTCGCTGGTGTTGACTGGGGTTACAGTCACTATGGATCAATAGTTGTAATGGGTGAAACTGTTGATGGTAAATTCTATTTGCTAGAAGAACACGCTTATCAATTTAAAGAAATAGATGATTGGGTTGAGATTGCTAAAGATATAAAAGCAAGGCACGGAAACATTATATTTTATTGTGATAGTGCTAGACCTGAACACGTAGATAGGTTTTATCGTGAAAGACTTAATTCAGTCAATGCGAATAAAGAAAGATTAGCAGGAATAGAACAAGTAGCAAGGTTATTCAAGAAGGATAGCCTTTTTATTAATTCTAACGTTAAAAGATTTAAAGAAGAGATATATAACTATATATGGGATGAGAAGACAGGGGACACGATTAAGCAATTTGATGACGTGTTAGACTCGTTAAGATATGCTGTGTATAGTTATATGAACAGACAAACGGCTAAAGTGTTAAATAAAGCCCGTTTAGGACTTTAGAAAGGAGTATAAATGCAATTATTAACTTATCCTAGAGTTGAGTTCGATGAAAAGAACATCAAGAAAGAGTTAGTGGTTAAACTCATAAGAGAACATGAGAAACAGCTACCACGATTTAAGAAACTTAAGAAATATTATTTAGGTGAACATGATATATTAAGTAAACAGCGTGCAAAAAATAAACCTAATTATAAGCCGGTGTGTAATCATGCTAAAGATATAGCTGATACTTCAACAGGTTATTTCATGGGAAATACAATTTCTTATAGCAATTCAGAAGATACTGATATTGATGAATTATTAATAGCGTTTGACAATGCTGAGGTAGACGAATCAGACCACGATAATGCGTTAGATATGGCAATTTATGGTGTTGCTTATGAATATGTTTACGCTAGAGAAAATGAAAATATTTTAGATATAAAAAGCCTTGAAGTAGAGAATACATTTATAGTATATGATGATAGTATCGAACAACAACCGTTATTTGGGGTTTATTATTTCAAACGAAAAGAAAATAAAGCAGACACCGAAACATATCAAGCTGTTATTATGACTAAACAATTTGTTTATTCAATTGTTTTAGAAGGCAAAGAAAAAGGTGTTATTTCTGATAAACCTATACCTCATAATATGGGTGATATTCCTATTATAGAATATAAAAATAATAAATATTCAATAGGTGACTTTGAACAGCAAATAGGGTTGATTGATAGTTATAATTCATTAACAGCTAATAGAATTAATGATAAAGAACAATTTATCGATAGTATATTAGTTCTATATGGTGCAAGGCTTGGAGATGATGAAGAAGAGTCTATAAAGGCTATGGAGTCTTTAGCAGAACATAAACTACTAGAATTACACCCTGAAGCGAGGGCGGAGTATTTAAGTAAAACATTGAATGAGAATGAAGTAGAAACGCTAAGAAATGCTGTTAAACAAGATATATATACGTTTAGCCATATACCTAATTTAACTGATGAGAATTTCGCAGGGAATAGTTCAGGAGTTGCAATGGAGTTTAAGCTTTTAGGTTTAGAGATGATAACAAAAATTAAGCAAAGATATTATGTTAAAGGTTTGAAGAAAAGAATTAAACTATTTGCTAATTATTTAGGGCTAACACAAATAGCGATTGACGCTAACAGTATAATACCTCATTTTAGCCGTAGCTTACCTAAGAACTTGTTAGAAATATCTCAAATAGTGAGTAATTTAGATGGTAAAGTAAGTCAAGAAACTTTATTGAGTCAAATTCCTTTTGTTGAAGATCCGATGAGTGAAATAGAGAAAGTAAACGAAGAGAAACAAGAGAATATAGTACAAAATCAATTATTATTAACAGGTGGAGAACATATACATAATACGCCAGTAGGTGATGAAGTAGATGAACAAGAAGAACAACGAGTACTGGGAACATAGAAAGGCTGAAATGATACACTCACAAATTGCAAGGGCTGATGTTACCTTTGATGAAATATCAAAGGTATATAATCACTCTAGAAAGCATATTGAAAAGAGTATTAAAGGGATATTTAATAAATTTCAAGCTGAATATGGACTTTCTAAAAAGGAAGCTGAACAAGTTATTAAACTAATGAGGACAAAGAATAAAAAGTTAATTCCAGCTTTAACTTTATTACCAAGTACACCTAAAATTAAACAAACTATTGAAATGTTGAGTAGTGCGGCTTATGTTTCCCGTATTAATAGACTTCAAAAGCTATTAGATGAAATTGATAATGTACAGCGATATATTGCTAGAAATGAGTTAAGAAAGACAACAGACTTGTATAAAGATGTTGCAAAAAATGCTTATTATGGTAGTATACATCAAATTCAAACACAAACTGGTATAGGGTTTAGTTTTAATGAATTAGATGAAGATTTAGTTGAAAAACTATTAGCTGTACCATGGGAAAATAAAAACTATAGAGATAGAGTGTGGGATAATGCAACGGAATTATCAAACACTTTAAAAGATGAAGTAACACAAGCTGTACTTACTGGAAAGAGTGAGAAACTAGTAATTGATGAGATATCTAATAGATTTAATGTTGGAGAGTTTAAGGCTAAACGATTAGTAAGGACGGAAACAGCTTATATTAACAATGAAATGGAAGCTTTAAGTTATATTGAAGCTGATATAGAGAAATATAGGTTTGTGGCTGTATTGGACATCAGAACATCTCACATTTGCCGTGAACATGATTATAAAGTATATGATGTATCTAAAAGGCAAGTAGGAGTTAACTTCCCACCATTACACCCCTTCTGTAGGTCAACAACAATACCCGTACTTGATACTGAAAACTTATCAGAACTATCTAGAAGGGCTAGAGACCCTAAAACAGGCAAAAATATAATTATACCGGGAAATATGGGTTATAACGAATGGTATAAGAAATATGTTGATAAACAATAATAATGTTTAATTTTATTAAACCGTCCTAGATATGACGTTAAACTGTCTTTTTATTATACCCAAGCATTTAAGGTAAAAAACTGTATGGAATAATAGTCGGGGACGACTTTAAAAATAGGAGGTTCAAACATGGATCAAGAATTAAATAATGTCGAGACGGTTGAAGAAGAGAAGGTAACAGCTGAACCAACTAAAGAACAACCCAACGACAAGAAATATAGTGATGCTGAAGTAGACGAGATTATTAATAAGAAGTTTGCTAAATGGAAAAAAGAACAAGAAGCTGAACAAAGTGAAGCTAAGAAACTTAAATCTATGAATGCAGATGAAAAGACAAAATATAATCAAGATAAACGACAAGCTGAACTAGATAAGCGTGAGCAAGAAATAGCAAGACGTGAATTAATGGCGGAAGCTAAGTCAATATTAAACGAACGTGGTTTACCTGTTGAGTTAGCTGGGGTTATTGATTTAACGGACGCTGACACAGTTAAAGCTTCAATTGAGGCGATTGGTAAACAGTGGGAACAAGCTGTACAAAAGGGTATTGCTGAGAAATTAAAAGGTATTCAACCACTAACCAAAGCACCTCAAAATTCAAATGGTATTACGAAAGAAGCGTTAACAAAAATGAAATACCAAGAAAGACTAGATTTTAAAACAAAAAATCCAGATGAATATAATAGAGTAATGAAAGGACAATAATTAATATGGCAAATGTAACAATGATGACGGATGTATTTGATCCGCAAGTAGTAGCAGAAATGTTAAATGAAACAGTAGGTAAATCAATCGTATTTTCTCCATTAGCTGAGGTAGATACAACATTAGTAGGACAACCCGGGACAACATTAACAGTACCGCAATGGAATTACATTGGTGACGCTGAAGACGTAGCAGAGGGAACAGCAATTCCGCTTGCTAAATTAGGTAAAAAATCAACAGAAATGACAATTAAAAAAGCTGGTAAAGGGGTAGAACTTACTGACGAGTCAGTATTAGGAGGTTTAGGAGACCCAATTAACACGGCTGTAAGACAAATTGCTAAGTCTATTGACCAAAAAGTTGATAATGATGTATTAGCGGCGGCTAAAACAGCAACTCAAACTTACACAACTAAGAGTGGTTTTAAAGCAGAAGATTTATCTAATGCACAAGATATTTTCGAAAGTGAAAACGATGATGTTTATGTTTTAATTTGTCACCCTAAAGTGGCTTCTAAATTAAGATTAAACGCTGCTAAAGAATGGTTAACAGGTACTCAAGTTGGTGCTGACAGAGTGGTAAGTGGAACATACGGAGAAGTGTTAAGTACACAAGTTGTGCGTTCTAAAAAATGCCAAGAAAACGAAGCATTTTTAATTCAAACTAGTTTAAATGAAGAAGTTGACACTAAAGCGTTTAAAGTATTATTAAAACGTGAAGTGTTAACAGAGTTTGATAGAAATATCATTAATAAAACTACTGTAATTACAGCTGACCGCCATTATGGAGTTTACTTACAAAATGCTAAAAAAGTTGTTAAAATTACAGTAACAGCTGAACTATAGGAGGGCTTTTTATATGAAATTTTTAGTCAAAAATCCAATTTTCGACACGAAAACATCACAGACTTATCATGCTGGAGAAGTTTTTGATGTTACTGATAAAAGATTAGAAGAAATTAAAGTAGCGTTAGAACAACAAGGCGGCTTTGAATTATATCTTGAAGAATTAACAGAAGGAACTACTTCAGCTAATACTGAAGATGAAAAGGCTAGTAAAACAGAAGTAACAAAAGAATAGGAGGTTTCCTATGCTTAATGAATTAGAACTATTAACTGGAGAAAGTGACGTAAAAGTCCTTTCTCTTCTTTTGTTGAGGGCTAATAATATAGTATTGGCAGAAACTAACAGGAGAGTTCTAACTCCTGAATTAGAACGTATAGCGTTAGAAATAGCGGTAGAAATGTTCAATAAACAAGGTAGTGAGGGCGAAGCGTCAAGAACTGAAGGCGGGATAGCTATTGTTTATCGTGATGGCTTACCCTCACATATCAAAAATACTTTATCTTCTTACAGGTTAGCGAGGTGTTCGGGTCGTGCGTTTGAAAAAGAACAGACTGAAACCTTACAAGATATTTAAATATGTAGTTAAGACTAATGAAGAAGGGGTACGTTTTAAAGGATATAAAGAAAATTCATATATTATTAATGCTGAGATATATCCAGCTTCAGGACGTATTCAAGCCCAAGTATACGGTGAAAAATTAAATTATATGTTAAATATGCTAATAGAACGTACTACTGAAATAAATGAGCGTGATGGAATTTGTATCAATAGTGAGACACCTAACTATGAAGTAGTATCTATTAAAAAATATACATTTCATAAATTAGTGGAGTTAAAAAAACTTTGACTGAAATACAGAATGTAAGTAGATTGATTAATAAGATCCATAGAATAGGTGGAACAGCAGGTGAACAAATTATAAAAGCTGGAGTCAGTAGAGGAACTAAAATAGTTCAATCTGAAGCTAAATTATTAGTACCAACTAACTCAGGACGAACTAGAAACAGCATAAGAACAAAGGTTGATGGTTTGAAAGGTTCTGTATATACTAACGAACCATCAGCTGTATTTGTTGAGTTCGGAACAGGTAGCGTAGGAGCTAGTAATCATGGTGGTATAAGCCCGAATGTTAGACCATCTTACAGAAATACTCCTTGGTGGTTTCATGAAAGTATGGTTGAGGGTGGTTACTTATCAGCTTATAATTTTTTCACAATAGATACGCCCGTTGGTAAGTTCTATAAGACAGAGGGACAAGCGGCACAACCGTTTATGTACCCAGCTTTGAAAAATAATAGGACTAAAGTTTTAGCTGAGATGGAAAAGTATTTAAGTAGGAAATTGAAGGAGATAACAAAATGATTAATGTTAAACCGTTAATATATAAGGAATTATCTAAAATAGCGACAAACGTAACAGATACATACCCTGCTGATTGGGAGACATTCCCTGTTGTAATTTATTTAGAAGAGGAGAATAAACCTCATGAATGGTTAGATAATGGAGTAGAAGAGACTACTTATTTACGTTACAAAGTCGATATTTTCGATAAGGAAAGTACTTCTAACATAGCCGTAGAAGTAGATAAAGTATTTAGTTCTTTAGGGTTGAAACGAACTATGGCACAAGATATGCCAGACCCAAGTAATTTAAGACATAAAGTAATGAGATTTGAAGGAATATATGATCCTGATACAAATATAGTATATCAATATAGAATGGAGGGCTAATATGTTAGCAAATGGAATTAAATTAGAATACAGTGAATCAACAAGCGGTTATACTCTATTAACAGGGCTTAAAGAAGTACCTGAACTTGGGGTTGAACCTGAGAAAGTAGAGAATACTACACTAGCTGATACTGTAAAACAATATGAGTTAGGAATTGGAGACGCTGGAGAACTAGAATACAAATTCAAGTATGAAAATAAAACAGCAACTTCACCATTTAGAGTATTACGTAAAGCTATGGACGCTAAAAAGGTTCTTAACTTTAAACAAACATACCCAGATGGAACAACAGTAACGTTTAGCGGTCAAGTTTCTGTAAAACTTGGCGGTGGTGGTGTAAATGGTGTTATTGAATTTACACTTAAAGTTGCTTTACAGTCAGATTTAGTATTCGCAGACGCTTCTGTAGTAATGTAAGAAAGGAAATTAACATAGATGACAAAGAAACCATACACAACTTGGAAAGTTGGTAAAGAAGAATATAAACTAAAATTAACAACATCAGCAGTATGTAAACTTGAGGAGAATTTAGGGGTAAATATTGTTAAAATCTTTAATTTTAATGATGACTTCCCGTTACCTCCACTAAAAACTATGTTATATGTACTTCATGGTGCTATTACAAAATACCAACATGGGTTGAAATTTGATGATGTAATGAATATTTTTGACGAATATTTAGATGAAGGACACGATCAAATGGATCTATTAATGGAAGTATTAATTCCGTTAATGCAAGACTCGGGTTTTATTCCGAAGGAAGAGAAGAAAGCGGAAAAAGTCAAAGTTCTAAAACAATAGAAACTATGACCGAATATATTGGGGAGTTATATCCTATTGCACTTGATGTAGGTATAACTCCTACTTTATTTTGGGAATATTCAATACAAGAAATAACAGATATTATTGATAGTAGAAATCGTGTATTAGAATTTAACAGGAAAAATGAATATATCCGTGATTATTATTTGGCTAAAAGTGTTGTTGAATGGTTAGCACCTATGTTGAGTAAAGAGGCTAAACCACCCGAATTATGGAATTGTGCTCCTGACTATGTTTTCGAGAAAGAAAAAGAAGAAATCGAGAAAAAACGTATCGAATATGAATTAGAATTACATAAGGAACGAATGAGAGAATTTGCAATGAGGTTTAATTCTCAAAGGGCTAATAATATGCTATAATCTCTAATAGGAGGTTATGTATTTATGAGTAAAGAGAATAATTTTACAATGCCGTTAATGTGTCCGCAATGTAATTCACGAGATATTCAATTTCAATTGGTTAACCATCAAGATTTAAAGCCAAGAGGAAAAAGTTTTCTATGGTGGATAACAATAGGTTGGGCGTGGGTTTTATTTAAATGGGTAGTTTTTTATTTAATAATGGGAATATTTGTAATTCCATTTAAGTTTTTATTACCGAAAAAATATAAAATACAAAACACAGTTGAAAACTATAAAATTTGTAAACATTGCGGATATCATTGGAAATAATCAAAGTTAAAGTCAATCAATAATGATTGGCTTTTTTATTTTACCTTGAAAGGAGGAACAAATGGCAACATTAGAAGAATTAAAAGTCGTTATCAACGCTGAATTGAAACCATTTCAACAAAAAATGAAAGAAATGGAGAATACAGTAACTCAATCAACTAATAACGTAAGAAATAAGCTTAGCGGGTTAAAAAATATGTTTTCAAGTTTAGCAAAAGTAGCCGCTTTAGGTATATTAGCTAGAGAGTTGTATCAATTAGGTAAATATTCAGTTCAAACAGCGTTAGAAGTTCAGGCTTCCATGAACCAAATTCAACGGCTTATGGGTGAAAGTTCTCAAGCTTTCTTAAAATGGGCTGAAAATAATGCATTAGCTTTTAATATGAGTAAGGCTGAGGCTATAAAATACGGATCAACCTATGGAAATATACTGGCTGGTTTTATTAAAAATCAAGACAAACTGGCAGGATATACAGCTAAACTGTTAGAAACATCTTCAATCATTGCACAAGGAACAGGGCGAACTATGACTGACGTTATGGAACGTATCCGAAGCGGTTTGCTTGGGAATACTGAAGCTATTGAAGACTTAGGGGTAATGGTTAACGTTAGTATGATTGAAAGTACTGAAGCGTTTAAGAAGTTCGCTAATGGTCAAAGTTGGCAACAATTAGACTTCCAAACCCAACAACAAATAAGGTTGATGGCAATTTTAGAACAAGCAACAAAACGCTATGGAGATACATTACAAGATAACGTTAATAACAGAATATCAACGTTTAAAGCTTTGATGAAAGATTCAGCGTTAAATATCGGTAATGCGTTTTTACCTATAATTAATGCTATTATGCCTATTTTAAATGCTTTTGCTAGTGTTATTCGAACAGCAACGGCGAAGTTGGCCGAATTTATTCAATTACTATTCGATAAGAAAGTAAGTAGTACTGATGGAGTTGCAGGGGCTGTAAATAATGCAACCCAAGGTTTGCAAGGGGCAGGGAATGCGGCTGGAGATTTAGCTGATAATTTAGATGACGCTGGCGGAGGTGCTGGCAACCTAGCTGACAATGTAGGAAAAGCGGGTAAAGCCGCTAAAAAAGCAGTAAAAGAATTACGTGGTTTAATGGGGTTTGATGAAATTAACCTATTAAATAAAAAGAATGATGACTCTGATGACGACTCTGGAGGTTCTGGAGGAGGCGGAGGAGGTAAAGGTGGTAAAGGTAAAGGAAAAGGAGCTGGGGGTAAAGATATTTTACCTGATATAGCAATTTCTGACAGAGGTACACAATATAATACTATGTTTGATGGACTTCTTGAAAAACTTAAACCTTTATTAGCTTTTCTTGAACATTTAAAAAACTTGTTTAGCCTTGGTTGGAAACTTACTTTTAGAGAAGAAGGTATTGAGCAACTAAAAAAATCACTTATGGGCATTAAAGAGTCATTAGAAATAATATTTGGTGATGGTTTAGTTGCACGAACGGCCGGAACGTTCTTAGAAAGGTTAGCATTTGCATTAGGACAAACAACAGCGGCATTAGCTAACGTTGTGTTAGGAATAGCCGTATTTATCGCTGAAAGTCTTAATAAATCGTTGCAAGAAACTAGACTTGACATAAAAAGTTGGCTTATGCGAAGTTTCTTAGAAATGGGAGATATAGTAGGAAGTATTGGTAATATTGCCGCTGATATCTCAAACATTTTCTATGATACTATTACCAGTCAACCGTCAACAGATATTGGAGCTAATATAATTTCAACATTAACTTATGCAACTATGGGTGTTGTTGACGTAGGCTTAAAATTAGGTCGTGACATCCTAGCAGGGATAGAAAAAACAATTAGTGAAAATAAAGATAAGGTTACTCAAGCCTTTACTGGAATTCTAGAAGCAATTAAGCCAGTTACAGAAACTATAAAAGATTTTATGAAAGATGGGTTTGCTATATTTAATAGTGTTTATGATGAACATATTAAGCCGTTTATAGACTCATTTTGGAGTGGAATTTCTAAAATAACAGGTGTTTTAACTGATTCATTTAATAATTACATAAACCCAGTATTGAAAAAATTAGGTGATAGATTCCAAAATACCTATCAAAATTACATTAAACCAACTATGGAAAGTGTTGGTAATCTATTAGGTACTGTTTTCGATATACTAAAAAAATTATGGGAAAATGTATTAGTGCCATTCCTTAGCTTTTTAGCTGATAATGTATTTCCAGTAATTGCTCCTATAATCGAACGAATAGGAACTTTCTTCTTAACTAATATTCAGATGATAATTTCTAAATTCAAATTAATAGTTGATGTTATCACAGGGGTACTTAAAATTCTCGAAGGTATCTTCAGTGGTGATTGGGCTAAAATTTGGGAAGGTGTGAAAGATATATTTGTTGGTGTTTGGGACTTTATAGTCGGAATTATTTCAACTGTTTGGGAACAAATTAAAACTGTTGTTGAAACTGGGTTTGATATCGTGAAAGCCATTATTAAAGTTATCCTAGACGCTATAGTTTTATATTTTACAATTGCATTTAATTCTGTAAAAGGTGTTTGGGAATTAATTATTAGTTTCTTCCAAGGTTTATGGGATGGAATAGTAACAATATTCTCAGTTGTAGGAACTTGGTTCACAGAACGTTTCAAAGAAGCATGGGACGGTTTAACAAGTATATTTAGCGTAATAGGTCAATGGTTTAGCGAAAGGTGGAATGAAGTTAAAACTATTTTATCTCCGTTAGCTGATTGGTTTAGAGAGAAATTCCAAAATGCTTGGGATAATCTGACAAATATATTTAAAATAATAGGTCAATGGTTCAATGAAAGATGGACTGAGGTTAAAAACATTCTATCTCCTATAGGTCAATGGTTTAAGGATAAATTCCAACAAGCGTGGGATGGCTTGACAAATATATTCAAATCATTAGGTTCTTGGTTTGGAGCAAGATGGAATGATGTAACAAATGCACTTAGCAATGTTGCTAGTTGGTTTGGAAATACTTTTACTAGTGCATATAATGCGGTTAAGAATGCATTTAGTTCTATAGGATCATTCTTCAGCGGTGTATGGTCTACTGTTAAGAATATATTTGTAAATGCTGGTCAAATGGTCGGAAGTGCTGTTGGTGGAGCATTTAGAGGAGCGGTTAATGCTGTATTAGGAACTATTGAAAATATAGTAAATGGATTTATTAATATGATTAATGGTGTAATAGGAGTTATTAATGCATTACCCGGGGTTTCATTAGGATATATCAACGGAATTAGTTTACCAAGGCTTGCTCGTGGTGGTATTGTTGATAGCCCAACAATTGCAATGATTGGGGAAGCTGGTAAAGAAGCGGTTGTACCTCTTGAAAATACTGGATTCTTACAAACAATGGGACGTGTTGTAAGTAGTGCTGTTGCTGATGTAATTGGAAACAACCAACCAACTTCAGGTGGATTAACTGGTGATATCGTGATCCAGTTAGGTGGCACTGAGTATGCTAGATTTACAATTGATGAAATCAATAAAGAACAGGAAAGAGTAGGTCAAACTCTTATAAAAATTTAGGAGGAACAATATATGGCAAAGTTAATTATTAATGGAGTAACAATTGTTACTCCTAAATCATTTCAAGTATCTATTCAAGATATCGATGGAGAAACAGGACGTGACGCTAACGGAAATATGGTAAGAGACAGAGTTACGACTAAACGAAAATTAGATTGTGAATGGGGTTTTTTAACTCAATCTGAAATGAGTACCTTATTAAGTAGTGTTACAAGCGAATTCTTCTCAGTTTCCTACCCTGACCCTATCATAGGACAAACTACAAAAACATTTTACGTCGGTGATAGAAGTTCTCCAGCATATAGTTTTAGTGAAAAATTCAAGCCGTGGAGTGGCTTAAAAATGAATTTCATAGAAAGGTAGGTTAATATGTTTAACAACAATACAAGCTATCAAGAAGCAATAAATGCCCCCTCAAGACGAATTACTGGGAACGTAACAATAAAAGGTCAGAAATTATCCGATGATATTTCATCGATAGATTATGTTAGTTCAATTTCCGGAAATACACTTACTATTGGTGCTACAAATGCTTCAACAGTAGATATTAAATTCAAGAGATTAATAGAAGGATTAACAGAGAGGGAGTTAATAAAGGTTTCATTCTCTGTTCAAACGTCTAGCGGGATTGTTGAAAGGCAAATTGGAGAGTTCTTCTTAACTGAAATAAAACTTGATAGAAACAATAAAACAACAACGTTAAAAGCCATGGATAAAATGGCTTTTTTAAATGATAAATATACTTCTACTTTACTTTATCCAACCTTAGGTAGAAATATAGTACAAGAGATAGCTAATAGCTGTAATTTGAGGGTTAATAATAATCTAAATATAACAAATTTACCTAGTTTCAGTAAAAAATTAGATAAAGTTACTTATAGAGAAATGTTAGGTTACTTAGCACAAACAGTAGGGGCTTTTGTAATTTTTAATAACAATGGTGAATTAGAGTTGAGAAAATTAAATAGAACACAAAAACAAATCTCAAAAGGTTCATATCTTTTAAAAGGATTGGAAGTAGATGAGGTAGAATACAGAATTAACGGTATTTCTATCAGTTTAAATAATCAAGAGAAAACAATATTAGCTGTTGGAAGCCCGTTAGGAACACAGGTTAAACTTACTAACCCATTAATGACTCAAGGTTGGTTAAATTCTATCTTTTCAGAGTATTCAAGATTAAGATTTAACCCTTTCAAATTAAATTGGCGTGGTGATCCGTTTGTTGAAGTAGGTGATTGGGTTTCTATAGAAATAGCTAACGGCTCTTATCGTGCGTTTCCTATCTTGGAATTAAAGCTATCTTATAGTGGCGGTTTAAAGTCTACTATAGGGGCTAATGTTAAGGGGACTACAACTTCCACAACGGAATACAAGGGAACAGTTGAACGTCAAATTGAGTTTATTAATGCTCGATTAGGTGCTTCAGGTAACTATGTGTATGCTGATACCGTTGAACCAACTAATCCAAAAGAGGGTGATACATGGTTTAAACCAAATGGAGCATTTACTGACTTATATATATACGAAAATAATCAATGGGTTTTAAAGACATCAACAGGAAATATTGAAGGGTTAATAACTAAAATTACTGACTCAAGTGTTTCAACTCAAAACTTAGCTACAGCGATAGCGAAAATCATAGAACTTGACGCTGCTAGAATTACAACAGGTAGCCTTACTTTTGAACAATTAAGCAGTAATACTGTTAGTGAAATAAGAAAAGGTATGGTTAGCGAAACAAAATTTAATAGTTTTGTAAATGATTCTAATGGCTTGCGACAACAAATGAGTTCTGAGATTGAAAGGGTTGTTGAAAGTAAAAAATCAACACTTAAAGGACAAGACGGGATAAGTAGTTATATTCACCGTAAATACAGTGATTTTGCTGACGGTCGTAACATGAGTGACAACTCAACACTTAAGTATATAGGAATATACACAGGTGACAAACAACAAGCACCTACTAACGCTAGCGAGTATAGTTGGACTAAGATTCGTGGAGAAGACGGAGCGAGAGGTCGTGACGGAAATAACGGTAGAGATGGTGTGGACGGTAAGTCTATTAATAGGAACTATATTGTTGACAGTGATAAATTAACTAACATAAATTCAGGAGGGACAAACTGGGAAAAAACAGTTGAAAACGGAACTTTAGTTTTTACCAAAGTTAGAGCTACTGAAAGTACGGGTATTTGGACTCAAATTATGCCAATTTTGAAAGATAATTTTCAGAATGAAGTATTGACATGGAGTGTAGATGTTAAGGCGAGTAAAAATATTTCTTTTAACAATGTGGGACAAGAAACTAACGGATTTAAAGGAAGAGTAGATATTACCACGCAATGGCAAAGAATATCTCACACATTTACAAATAGATATACACAACACTATGCTTTTGTGTTTTATCAGATGATAGGAACATGTGCACCCGGAGATAAAGTTTATGTACGTTTGCCTAAGCTTGAAAAAGGTAATGTTGCAACAGAATGGTCACCAGCTTACGAAGACTTACGAGGTCGTGACGGTGTAAGTAGTTACATTCATAGAAAATATAGCGACTATTCAAGTGGATATGGAATGGATGATAATCCTAATCGTAAGTATATAGGGATATATACAGGAACAAACCCGACACCACCGACAACAGCAAGCAGTTACTTATGGTCGAAAATCAAAGGTGAGGACGGAGCAAACGGAACTCCTGGGGTTAAAGGTGCTGATGGTCGTACACCTTATTTTCACACAGCTTACGCTAACAGTCCTACTGGTGATAGGGATTTTAGCACAACAAATAGTAACGATAAACTATATATAGGAACGTACAGCGATTTTGAAGTTGCTGATAGTAATGATTATAGAAAGTACAAATGGGTTAAAATCAAAGGCGAGAACGGTAGAGACGGCGTAAGTAGTTATATTTACCGTAAGTACAGTGATAATGCCAATGGGTCGCCTATGAGTGATAACTCAAATTTAAAGTATATAGGTATTTATACCGGTACTAGCGCAACAGCACCAACAACGCCAACGTCTTACACTTGGAGCAAGATTAAGGGTGAAGACGGAGCACAAGGGGTGCCGGGGGCTAGAGGTTCCGACGGTAGAACTAGCTATTTACATACAGCGTATTCTAACAGCGCAACGGGTGACCGTGATTTTAGTACTACTAATAGTACTAACAAAGAGTACATAGGTACTTATAGCGACTTTGAAATTAACGACAGTAACGATTATCGTCGTTATAAATGGGTGAAGATCAAGGGTGAAAATGGTAGAGACGGTAACAACGGACGAGACGGTAGAAACGGAGATTCTTACACTAGAAATTATCTAAGTGGAACAGCGGACGAAAAGATACTAACTGCCGTTAACGATAACTTTACGACCCAAGAGGCTTTTAAATTAGTTGATGATAAGAATTTCCGCGACTTAGGTTTTAACATTGGTGACAAAGTCACTTTTATAGCTGACTACGAGGTTTTACCAAATGGAACAAATAAAAAAATTAGTAAATTAAATTTCGAGTGGTACGACGACAACCGTTACCGTTACTGGATGAACCAAGAAATAAACCCAACTAAAGGAACGTTTACAAGGACGATTACAGCTAATAACGACTTGTTAGACTCTAAACGCGCTTTTTTACGTACTGACAATGTAAACGCAAAAATAAAAATTACAAACGCCCGAGTAATTAAAGGTGATACGGTGCAACCTTGGAGCATAGCACAGGAAGACCTACAAGGTCACACCCTAACAGCTAATTTATGGTTTAGCGGTAATTATATTAACAACGCAACAAGTAACGTTAGATTAAACCTAATTGTGTACTATGACGGAAAAGAAATTCGAGATTTCAACACCAACATTAAATATATTGGCGGTGGCGTTAATGAGTGGCGTACTCAAAATAATGTTAGAGTACTAAGGGATAACACGGTAGATTATGGTTTTTGGAGTAACGGTGAGAAAAACGGTGCACCCTTATTAGCGTTAGCAATAGTTAACTATAAAGGTTTAGAAATTGTTTCCGACGCAAGATTAGACAACGTGCCAAATGTTGAAGACGTTAAAGAAACGATTAAGAAATTTAAAACTTTTGAGAGTACCTTAGATAGTTTCAAATCTGTAATTGGTGAGATTAAAAGCAAAGAAATAAAGACTATAGTTAACACTAAAAACTTATGTACCGAAGATTTTTCAAATAATAAATCTAAAAGAGGTAACGACTTATACTTCAACGTCTCACCGTCGTTGAAAGCTAATACTAAATACACGGTCATAGTTGATGTTAATTTAGAAAAAGTCGAAGTTCACCAAAAAACAAAGGTTTACGGTGCTAAGAGTGGCGGAGGTGAACAATGGTTAAAAAGTGGGCGTAATGTCTGGGTTGTTGATTATGCCACCGAACAAACAAGAGTAAATATATATCCATTAGGTGAGTTTTCGAAAGTATTCAACGTCGAAATATACGAAGGTGATTACAGGGAATTTATAGAACAAAACAACCGATTCATTTCAATGGATACAGCTAAGAGAGAACAGTCGGGGTTTTATTCTTATAAAATAAACCACAACATAAATAACGGAAAAGGTAAGTATTTCTTAGTGAAGTTCGACTTAGCGAGTTTACCGGCTGACAAATGGTTCGCAAGTGGTGATAACGGAACCCTTGCTCTTTATTCTTTTGGAGCTAAACAGTTTACAGAAGAGTTGAAACTAAAAGATAACGAGTATATTTTTAAGGCGCATTTAGATGATACTTTTTATATATTTCACTCTACAAACTCATTAAATTTAATTAACGTTCGTTTGTATGAAGTTAGATTCGGGGTTACACTTGCAACACAAAACTCATTAATTGATATTAGTAGTATGATTGACCAAAGTAAAGAGGCGGTAACACTTAGCGCTAGAAAGGAAATTGAAGGTAAATTAACCAATTATCCAACGAACGCATACCTTTTAAATAATTTCGCTAATAAACAAGAGCTTGAAAATTTAGTATCTAAATCTGAATTAAAAGTCTTATCAGATAGGATTGAAAGTTCTGTAAATACTGGTAATTTCGGAACTACACTTTCCCAAAATGCTTATTATGTGAGAGTTGCATGGAACAGTATTTCAAATTATGTTCAATTTGAAAATGGAGGTTTAAATTTTTACGAAGGTGCTAACACTCGAAATAATTTACGAGCAAGAATAGATGACGGAAATTATACATTTTGGCGTGACGGTTACAACCTTGGAAACATGGGGACGGGTTATTACAAATTAGACAATCAAAAAAAAGGTATACAATTTCACCTAGAGTATGACGGTTGGTTCATGGGTTGGGCTTACAAACAAAAACGAACGGATGATTTCTATACTTGGAAATGGTACTACACTTCGGGCTCAGTTGGTGATACTTACGCGGACACACTTAACGCTGGTTGCAATACTAATTTCAGATGGAATGAGATTTGGTATTTTAAAACAAGGACTTCTTGGTTCAACATAATGGATGGATTAAACGGTACTATTTCAGTTGTTTCAAATATAGAAAATACTGGAGATGGTGGCATTCGTTGGTGGACTAGAAACTTAACATTTAAAAACGGAATATTAATTGGAGGATAAAAGAATGAATGAACCTATAGAACTAAAATTTACAAATGCAAAAAATGATATTACAAAATTTATCGAGATCACTGGAAATGAAAACGGTGTCCCACCTTTTGTAATGGTTGGGATTTTATCTCAAATTTTAACAGAGTGGCAACGACGCGAACTTATACAGTTAACGGACGCAATAACTAAACCTAAACCGGAAGGAGAACAAAACAATGTTTAAATTAGCTTGGAAAAATAATTTTGAACTTGGTGCTGATAACCCGAAAACAAGGGTTCAAATCACTAACGAAGATATGAGTATTATTATTACAAAAAATTTAGACGGTGATTTTTCAAGCAAATCTGATTACGAGCTAGTCAATTTAGTTTTAGAAAAATTTTATCAAGATACTTATCCTAATCGTGCTGAGAACGAACGATTTAGTAAAGTAGATGAAAAACTAAAACAACTGGATATTAAGCTGGTTGAGTTGGATAAATTGAAAAAAGAACTTGAAATTACACAAGGATCACTAATGGATTTAATCACACAAATGAGTGGAAGTTTGGAGGATGAACACCATGAAGATAATTCGCAATCTAAAAATTCAAGTGAAGGAGGTGACAGTAATGATGGCAATGCTATTCGCAATTAACATAGCAAAAGGTAAACGTACGTTTGCACAAGTACCTAATTTCCTTAAAGATAAAGTCAGAGAATGCTTAATCGATATGGAATTAGAACATCTAGCTAAAGAGGGGGCTTAAAGCCCTCTTTTATTTTGCAAAGAAAGGAGACATAATGCTTGAGAATATTTTATTTATCGTATCGCAAGTTTTAACAGTTGTGATTTTACCTGCTGTTAAATGGTGGTTGGATAAAGGAAACAAACAACTTGTAGGACAAATAGAAAGCTTAAATAAGGAAGTAAAGAAAACACAAAATCAAGTTGAGGAAGTAACTCAAATAGGATTACAAAATAGGAGTTCAAATAAAAGCATAATGTCTTATCGACTTCATAAGGAATTTGGGGAAGCCTTAATTAAAGGTTACACTACTACCGATGATTTTGAAGAGTTATCTGGACTTTATGCAAATTATAAAGAAATAGGCGGAAATGGGAAGATTGAAGCCTTATATAACAGATATAGAAAGTTACCTATTAGAAAGGAATAAGAAATGAAAAAATTAATTAAATTAGATTTTAACAACACTACAAGGGAACGTAAAACTGAAGATAGTTATTCAGAACTATACTCATATGATAAAAATAACGGATCATTTGAGTTTGAGATATTAAATGAAACACTAACAACTGAACAAGTTACAGCTTTATTCAAATTTACTGAAAGTAATAAAATCTGGAAGACTACTGGGACTGTTGAAGGTAACAAAGTAAATGTAACGTTTGACACTAGCTTAATTACTCAAAATGAAACTGTAATTTGTTATCTTTACTTTGATGAAGAACAAAGAACATCAGACACATTCAGATTTAAATTTAAAGTAAAAGTATCTGAAATTGACAAAATGAACCGTTACGAAGTTAAGGAACGTTTTATCAACAATACTGTTATTGTAGATAGGTTAGACGTTGTAACAAAGGACGAACTGAAAGAAGTTTTAAAAAATGTTGGTGGAATAGCAACAGAAGGACTACTAACAGAGGTTAAGGCTGAAGAACTCTACGCTAAAAAAACTGAAGCAGTAGACAACACTAACTTTGAATTAGTTAAAAATAGAGTGCTAGCATTAGAACTGAAGACTGATAAAGACACAGTATATGACGATAGTGAAGTTAAAGAAAGACTTACAACGCTTGAGAATAAACCTCCTGTAGATTTATCAAACTATGCCACTAAAGAAGAACTAAGAAATGTTAGTGGTAGTCAACCGAATGTTGACAACCTTGTGACTAAAGAGGAGTTAGAGAACAAACATTACATTTCAGATGTAAGTAATCTAGCTACTAAAGAAGAATTACAAGAAGTTAGGAACAGTCAACCAACAGTTGATACTTCAAACCTTGTTACTAAGCAAGAATTGGAGGATAAGCATTTCTTAACGGATCAAGCGTTAAACAATTATGCTTTGAAATCAGAATTATACAACGATAGCGATTTAAAAGCACGTGTTGAAGTTTTGGAACAAAAAACGGATAATGACACAATATATGATGACACAGAAGTTAAACGTAGACTTACTGAAATCGAGAGTAAGCCTGCTGTTGATACTTCTTTTTTTATTACTGAAGAAGAGTTAAATAACAAAGCTTATCTAACTGAACATCAAGATTTAACACCGTATGCTTTAAAATCTGAAATACCCCAACCATACAACGACAGCCCACTAAATGAACGTGTTACAGCGTTGGAAAACAGACCAGCAATTGGCGGTAGCGTTGATACTTCTAAATTTGTTACAGGCGAGCTGTTAGAAAGCGAGCTTGAACAATTAGCATCTAGCGCTACAAAGCCTTTATATATACCTTATCACCATGATACTGCTAAAAATTATTTAGATAACACTACTACTCCTAGTGAAAAAACATTTCCAGATAAAAGAGCTGGTAAAATTTTAGCGAATGTTGATAAACAAAACTTAGAGAACATTCAAATTTTCAAAGGCGACGAAAACAACAGTCAATTTGTAGATTTTGATGCTGCGATGTATTCTTTAGCTAACTCATTGCCGACTGATTATAGTCTCGAATCTGTTCGTCAAGATATTAACAACAAAGTACTATTCTTATCAAATAAAAATTTTTCAGAAGTAGTACCTAAAGAGGAACTAAAAAATATTATAAGAGAAGTAGGTGGAACTGAAAGTACTGGAAGTAACATTGATACTTCTAATCTAGCAACAAAAGAAGAGTTAGCTAAGGCGGTTACAAAAGAAGAGTTAGAAACTAAACATTATGTGACTGAAGAAGAATTAAATAACAAAGCATATCTGACTACACATCAAAGTTTAGATAATGTTGTTACAAAAGAAGAATTAGCTACTAAAGGATATATATCTGATGTAAGTAATTTAGTTACAAAAGAAGAGTTAGAAAGCAAGAATTATTTAACAACACCTTACAATGACACACCTTTAAAAGAACGTGTAGAAGTGCTTGAAAATAAGGTTGATAAAGATACGATCTATAACGATACAGAACTAAGAAATAGAGTTGAAGTATTAGAGAATAAACCTAATGTGGATTTATCAAGCTATGTGACTAATGAACAGTTAGAAAACAAAGGATTTATTAAGAAACATCAGGAACTTTCACACCTTGCTACTACTAGCGATTTAGAAGCGTTGAGAAATATTGCAGTTAGTAAGTCAGAATTAAGTTCGAAAGTTGATAATACTGAATTTAATACTTTCAAAGATAATGTTGTTACAAAAACTGAATTATCTGAAAAAGGTTATTTAACAACACCTTATAATGATACACCTTTAAAAGAACGTGTTGAGGCACTAGAATACAAGGTTGGTTACGACAACTCACTAGGTATTGAACTTAAAAATAGTGTAAATTCTCTTCAAAAGAGAGTAGATGACCTTGAATATAAACTTAGAAATTATGATGATATAGACTCATATTTAGCAACCAAAAACGAATTAAACGATTACGTTAAACGCACAGAATTACCAGCACCGTATGATGATACGAACTTACGTAATGAATTTAATTTCATGGTAAATTCCGCGGTAGATAATGAGTTAAGAAACAAGGAATATGAGTTTAATTCTAGATTTGTTGCAAAAAACGACTTGAGAACACTTGTAACAGAAATTGTAAATCAATTAAAATCAGAGAATAATTAAGGAGGATAAACAAATGGAACAATTAGAATTTTTAAAACCAGCATTAGTATTTTTAATAGTAACATTACTGGGAATGTTAGGTAAATTTTTGAAAGAGTCAAAATTCTTTCCTAATGAAATGATACCTAATTTTTTAGGAGTGTTAGGAGGGTTAATAGGAATTATCCTATTTAAAGATGCAGCAGCGATAACACTTGGAGTTGGTGCAGTTGGTGCGCATCAAATTTACAGACAAACTGTAAGGAATAATGATAACGTTGATAATACAGGCAAATAATGGTATAATATAAATATCAACGCCCCTGTTCCTATAAGGCAGTTACGACTGACACAGGGGTTCTTTTTGTAATTGTCAGCGAAGAGTTGAGAAAAACGCAGAAAAGTTGAGAAAAAACATAGAAGACTAGGTTCATAATCTAGTCTTTTTTATATTAATTAAACAATACGGAGGATAAAAACAATGGCAGAAATTTATAGCGATTATTTTCAAAACGGAGTATTCTTCACTCCACCTAAAAACGATATACTAGGAGTAGTAATTCACAATGATGGGGGATCACTAAGTGCTAGACAATATGACGGCTTTTTAGTCGATAGAGTAAACAACGGAACATTAGCGAATGGTTTCGCAGCCTACTATGTAGATAGAAATGACGTATATGTATTCCAACCATCTAACCGACAAGAATGGCATACAGCAAACCCTTACGGAAATGGTAATTTCATAGGTTTTGAAGCGTGTCAATCAATGTCCGCTTCTGATAGTGAATTTTTAGCAAATGAAGACGCAACGCTATTACTAGCCGGTCAAGTCTTACAAAGTTATGGCTTACCGATTAGCGAAGATACAGTCAAACTACACCATGAATTTAGTGCTACTTCATGCCCTCACAGAAGTATGGAACTTCACGGGAATGGTGGAGCATATAATGGAGCAGGAACTGAAGCGTGTAGACAATATTTCATTAATCGAATTAAACAACTATTAGCTGGGGATGTTACTGAACCGCCAGTAGTTGAGAAAAGTATATTAGATGAAGATGTTGAACTTGCTAAAAGAGATGAACCATATTACGAGGCAACAGTAAGCATTGATTATATTTTAGAAAGCCAACCAACAGAAGATAGTGAGGATAAGGAATTCGTCCCAGCTGGCACTAGAGTACGAGTGTATGAGAAAAAAGGCGGTTGGAGTAGAGTAAATTATAAAGACAGCGATCAATGGATTGAGGATAAATATTTAGTAGAAGCAGAATTATTTTAGATTGATATTAAAATAAATTCATGTTAAAATAAAAGTATCTTCATATTAGTATTAATATAATAATACTATATTCTAAAGCCCTTACTTAATAAGTAGGGGCTTATTTTTTATGCAATTTTTAAAAAAGTTTTAAAATATCTATTGACAATATAACGTATACGTTATATAATTAAAGTACATTAAAGGAAGAGGTAAAAACATCATGAAAGAATTAACTAAAGAAGAATTATTAAGACAAGTAGAATTTAATGAATATACAATCGAGAATACTAGACGAGGATGCAATTGGACAGTAGTGTTTAAAATTTACAGACAAGAGAATCACGTAGAATTAGAAATGATTAAGTTTTATCACGTCGATCGTTTCAGAAGTGAGGAATCTGTAAGGGTAGTAAATGTTATTATTACAGGAGATGATGAAGAATATTTAAATTCAATGTACTTAAGTAGTGACCAGTATGATGTTTATGAGTTCTTATATGAATTAAAATTAAATTATTATGGAGTAATTAATAGTTTTGAAACTGGGGTGAAAACTGATAACAAGGAATATAATTCACTAATAGTCCCATTTGAATTTAGAGAAGCACAAACTTTAAAACTTTACAAAGTTGTTGCTAAAGAAGATTTAGAAAAAATCTTAAAAGAAGGAATTTTACCTATTTCAAAAACTGGAAACGATAACTGGGAAGGTAACAGAAGAGCTGACAACTCAAAAGAGGTTGTTTATTTATTCAAACCTTTAACAGATCAATTAAATTTTACTCAATACGGAGATGTTCTTTTAGAAGTCGAAACAACAGCGTATAAAAATGAAATTTTGCCTGGTGACAGAAACCGTGGTAAGTATGAAGAGTTTATAACATATGAAGTTAAACCAGAAGAAATTAAGGGGGTAACATATTTAAATGAGTAGGGTATCTGAGGCACAAAAGAAAGCGTCTAGGAAGTATGAAGAACTTAACAGGGAACAAACAAGAATTAATAATTATAGGCGTACAGCTAGGTTATTTGTGAAATCGTATGCTAATGAAGAAGATATGCAAGAACTAATTAAAATTTATAACGAAAATAAAAAGTCTTGATTTTATAAGCTATTCATTGTATAATGAAGTTACATTTTTCCAAGAAGTAGAAGGTTTTTTGAGAGATGTGTAAATTTTGAATTTTAAAGGACAATCTTAAATTAAGGTTGTCTTTTTTTAATATTCATGATATACTTACTTTAGTTTTGTATAATTTAAAATTTACATAGGAGAGATAGTATAAAAACTATCTCTTTTTAATTTTTTTACTAAAATTTTTGATCAAACTTTGATTATCGTAAAATCGTATGTTAAAATATATCTAGTTGGTATTACAACCTAAACTTTCTTTTAATATTAAAGTTTTTCAAGGCTGGACGCTATTTCTCCGTGTAAATATTATTTTTTGGTTAATACGATGTATCATAGTAACAAAATAGCGTCCGCAGTCGGTTTTCCTTCCATAAAATAAAAAGCTGATATTTTTTCAACCTCCTAATGGGGGTTGTTTTTTTATGGGGAAAAAAAAGGGAAAAAGTATCTAAATACCTGTTAAATTCTATTATTTTCTTGAATACTTCTGTTATATTTGAAAATGAAATAAATATACTCTGATATATTGATAAATACACCGTTTATACTTTCGTTATAATTC
>ENA-OWLU01000001-OWLU01000001.1-metagenome-genome-assembly--contig:-NODE-1-length-29040-cov-4.885907_pt1 | contig 29040 bp, 32 predicted proteins | sample MGYA00245356_ERZ651118 | MGnify/ENA primary metagenome ERZ651118 (study PRJEB26857, sample SAMEA4031764) | metagenome | biome: human; feature: oral; material: saliva | place: Philippines | collected 2014 | study... | reverse complement strand
TTGTTTTTGTTTTTTTTTTCAAACCTGTTGACAACCTCAAAAAAAGTGGTATAATTAAATCATAAAAACATAGCCGAAATCGAAATGGAATGATTTAGATGCAGGCATAAGCCTGGATTTAAAAAAATAAATCAAAAGTGTTGACATATGGATTTCGATATGCTATAATTTAATCAACATAGAAACATACAACAAAGAAAGGACGAACAACGTCATGGAAAAACAACAACAAATTATCGCATTAGCACAAAACATCATTGATAATAACGATGATAAACTCTCAACCTCTTTTGGTTTCCACTCAATGGTACTGGACGCTCAATTCAATCGTGAAACATTCGGAGCGCTAGCGAATGGTGAATTAACTCAAGGGATGAATGCAACAGAACTGGATGAATTAATTGACGAAATCCAAGCAGTAGTTAGAAAACTGGATGCCGCGAGTTTCTTGAGACCGAACATGAAAAAATGGATTTCTTGTATTCGTGAATACTGTGACTTTGATATGGAAGAATCCCGCGATTTGGATTTAAAACAAGCGAGTGGTCAGATATTGAGCGATGAAGAAAAAGCCATTCTTGGCAAATTCACAACCAAAAAGGTGTACGTGGAAACATTCGAAAAAATGCTCGATATTTTGGACCGCAAGTCAAATATTGAAGAGTTAAAAACAAAATACAATCAGTATAATGATGAAGAAAAAAAATCAGCTGTTGGCAAAGCGTTGGCGGAATCAATTAAGGAACGTGAATCAGATTTGCCGACTGCTAGTAAAACAGCAGGTAAAACAGTAAAATTCTTGGTTGAGTTCGTGACGAATGTCACAGAAGAGCAGTTTACTGTTAGCAAGTTCAATAACAAAGTGGTTTTCTCAGTACATTTGAGAAATCCTGATGGTAGCCCTTATACGATAAACTCAACGTCAGCATTGGCATTTACTGAACAATTTACCAGCCTACTTCCACAAAACTTGAAGACACCAATCTCTCACATGGCTCAAACATTGGTTGAGTTGTACGACATTGGTAATCGTGGTGATTATCTAACACCATTCGATAATACAGATAAAAATGAATATGTAGAACGATTCGCTGAACACATTGATTCGCAAATTGGTATTGGTGGGTTCGCAGCCTACATGCTATATCCACTATTATACAACGACCCAGAAATTCGCAAAAGCCTAGGTATAAAGCGTCACATTTTAGTCGGGGTAAAGGCTTCAACCGGTAAATCAATTCTTGGTAAATTCTTAAAATTGTTCTACAAAGATTTACCACAAGCAATTAATGCACGTCAAGAAACAACCGGTAGGGGATATACAGGTGCAAAACACAACTGGAATTCGCAAATCATTGGTAAATCAATTTTATATATCGATGATGATACAGCGGACAATGTTGATGGTGTCGACCGTGCTGATTTTTACAAAAACTTATGGGGTGATAATGGTTTGACTGTTGGTGCCGCAGGTAAAGAGACGAATGCAACATTCACTGGATTCTGTTACTCTAACGCAAACAGATTCGATGCCTCATTATCAACACAAGAACAAGTTTCAAAACGTGTGTACATCTTCATGTTGAACAAACTGTTCAAAGACTCATTTGCGCCGACAGAATCAAGTATTTTCTACAATATGGGTACTCCAAGTTCTCCAATCACAAGAGATTCAGTAATCAATTATTTGAATGAACATATTGATGACGCAGTGAGTTGGTTTATAAATTACACACAACCAAAGGACGTAACAAACGCCAGCATTGGTGAGGGTACAAGCGAGTATGATTTAATCGTATTGATTTTGAAACTCATCGCAAAAGTAACATCTGATAATAAAGAAGGTGTAACTCCGTGGGTTCCATTAAATCACATTAAAGCCGTTTTTGGTACGTATGTTGATAATACAAAAATCACTGGTAAATCTATTGCCGCACTCGGTAATGGTAAGTATTTCAAATCTGGTACTTCACTTATCGCTCAAAAACGAGTAACGGTTGGCGACGCCATGGAAACACAGTACCTGGTTGGAAAACATACAGGCGCTGAAACTATCTATTGTATCACGCTACAACCAGACGTGACATTGGATGATTTTGATAACCTCACGGATAAAGACCGACAAGACTTAACGAAATTATTTGATGAAGCCAATAATGAGGCTGCACAAAATGAAGCAGCAGGTGGTACAGGTTCTCAATCAATGCTCACTCCTGAAAAGATTCAGGCAATCTTATCAGTGAATATGGCAACGGATGAAGACGCTGCGTTTGAAATCATCAAATCAGTTATTTCTACTGTATCAACAAATGAAAAGATGATGAATGAACTGAAATCATTAATCAACAGCAACAACAATAACAAATAAACATAGGATGGGTACAACGTCATGAAAAAATCAGAAACAATTGCATTGCAAAATGGGATATTCAATCTTAAGTCATTCCCAAATCATGAGGCGTACGCAGAAGATTCAATCTTCACGCTTCAACCATTGGACAATCTTTATGCAAAAGTCAGAGTGGCTGATGCACATAAATTTGATTCATTCAAATCATTTACCGATACAATGAGGCTCGGTGTGCATAATGAGTCACGATTGATATCCGCATTACTACTTGATGGTAAACCAATTGCTCAAGCTACGGATGAAGAATTGGCACGCGTTAAATCAAAAGACCAGATGGTTTATCCACTCAACATGTGGAACTTGGCCAATTACCGTGAAGATGGTACGACAGCTGGAACCAATATCATCAACACTGGTGCTGTGTTAATCGACATAGATGATACAGATAAATCTGTAGATTATATTGTTCAGGTATTAAACCTGTTAAAAACGGATTGGATGCTCGTGTCGTCATTGCGTCACAAAGAAAACCGAACAAAAGTACATATTATACTTCCAGTATCACAACCAATCACAGAGGCCGTTGTATATAAACGAACCTGGTGGAAGTTAAATGAGTACTTCAAGCACTTCGGCATTAACATAGACACGCAGGTATCAGACTGGACGCGACGCATGTACTTGGCAAGTTCTGATTTGTGTCGACGAAACGTATCTACAGGCCATGGACTAGTGCCAGTCCTTGAGAAGACACAGAAAGAAATTGAACGCGACAAACGAATGGAAGAAGCAGCGAAGAACGCTGGTAAGTTGAAACTTGCAAAGCTCGATTTAGAAACGGCTGCCATCAAAGTAGCGACAGCTAAAGACGGTGAACGAAACGGTACATTGAATAACGTGTTATGGTTTTTAAAACAACGCGGTGCAACCGTTGAAGAATTAAGAGCCGTGGCAAGCGTATCCAATGTGGAAACACGTCAAGAATTGATTTCAACATTTCGTTCCGCAACTGGATTTGAATTTTAGTTATACCGTATGGTATGGAAAGGATATATAATATGAATACAACAACAACATTAAAATTACACGATGACATCACTAAACAATTACTAACACTCATGGCAGCTTCCGTTGGATGTATGAACTCTGTGAGAAACGCAGTAGCTAAATCAAACAATAGCTCAGGTCGTTCAGTGGTTACCATTGATGCTGAGACTAATAACAAAATCTCAATCACTGGGTTTATCAATGACGACAGCCGAAACTCTACACAGTTCGGGACAATGGTACGACAATACGACATATCGTATCTAAATGGATATGATTTAGCTGATAAACATGACTTAGTCCTTTATTATCTACTATCAGTTGTGTTTGAATGTTTCGCAGACTCAGATGATAAAGTAGAACTGGTAATCGGTGGGAATAAAACATCATGTGAATTTATTCATAACATCACCAAACTTTTGAATATTCATACACATTGTCTGTATAAATGTGAATGTTTATGCAATAAGTGTCACGAGGTGTAGCCTATGAATACCGGGGAGAAAAGTAGTGGCAACGATAAATCAATGTTCTTCATGATGAGGGCAGCGTATCTGGAGCGTGTCAAAGCTCCTTGCGTATGGATGCATTTATATAAGAAACATCATACAGACATATTGGTTGAGAAGGATTCCAATGATGAACTAATCATGAACACAGAGCTGGCAACATTCTTCAAAGATGGTTGCGCAGATGACTCCATATCAATCAGAGTGGACGACGTTACGTACATCGTATCATTCAAACAATTGCAACGCTGGGGACTCAAGCGATGTCGAGAGTTGAATAAACATTCTCATAGATATAATTACAATCATCAAACGTCGGCAGAAGAGCTGCTAGCGCAATGGATTCATGAACATTTAAATAAATAATAAAAAAAGTGGTGAATTGCTTGACGCGTCGCCACTTTTGTGATATAATATGTATATAGAATACCACAAAACATACAGAAACCCCCCGGGCTACGCCCTTTCTTTGGGAGGGTAAAACTCGGTGGGTGGGCACAGGAACGAACCTCCCGAGGATTTTACCAAAATAGTTTTGTGAAAAAGGATACAATATGAATAAATATGCACTGAAACCGTATAAATATGCAGTAAACCTGAAGCGAAAATCGGGTAACAAGAGCTTGCGACAGGGCAACGAAATGATTAGTGAGAACGATAACATGTATCACCGAGTGAAAGCGGACATCGTTCAACATCTTAGACACAACGCGCATAAAAATGCAGGTTCTATTGAAAATCCATTTTCAGAAGAGCGCCCTTGCACTGTTAATATAGTAATTCACCCACCTACGGCTCGAAAGATGGACCCACCCAACTGGAACCCAACGGTTAAACCCATTATTGACGGTTTGGTAGATGCTGGGGTATTGGTTGATGATAATTATAACGTTATTAAACGGTATTCCTTTGAGATGGGTGAACTCTCAAATGAAAAAGGTGTATATCGAATTGAAATCACTATTGAAGATTACAAATGAGAGGATTGAGGTGTAAACCTATGGCGAATACGAAATACCATAAACTATGTTTACCAAACCTTGAAACTATCACTGAACATCGCGCAGCTGGAGCTAGCTTCGATGATATCGCAGAGTTTTTAGGAGTTCGTAAACAGACAATCTTGAATTGGAAGAAACAACATCCAGAGTTTGCAGAGGCCATCGAAGAAGGTAACAAGCAGATGGGTGAAAACATTGAGTGGACAGCAGCCCATTCACTGGTTGATAAACTCAAAGACCGCATGGTCTTGACTGAACAGATTATTGAGGACGGTGTGATTGTCAAGGAAAAACGACAGTTGCTCAAGGCTGACACAACGGCAATAATTTTCGCCTTAAAAGCTCAGAACCCTAAAACTTGGGACCCACTCGGTGTGGCTCGTGTCAAAGAACTTGAGAAAAATGAAGATGTGAACAAACAAATTTTGGACACGCTTCAAAGTTACTCACCGCAGAATTTTGCTGATGGCAAAATTACGAAAATTGGATAAAACATCGTATGATGGAGGATAAAACAAATGGCAAATTATTATGATTTCAAATCACGCGTTTTGAATAACGGATATGACTTAGATGGAAGTTACGGCTGGCAATGTTGGGACGGCGCCATGTTATGGGTCAAAGAGTTAACTGGTAAGGTTTACAACTGTACATTAACAGGCTACGCTGTTGACATTTGGACGAACCGTTACAATAGTGGAATCTTAGACGATTTCGATGAAGTGTATGACCTACAACCTGGTGATGTAGTTGTGTTCCCTGAAACATCGTGGACACCATACACACACATTGCGATTTTCGATAGTGATGCTGGTAACGGTGGTGGATACTTCCTCGGTCAGAATCAATCAGGTATCCCAGGTGAAGAAGGTGGTAAAGCGTTTGATTTGATGTGGTTCCCATATGAAGCGACTTGTGACACTGCATTCCGCTATAAAGGTTCAAGTGGTAGCACTAGTGATTCAGGTTCTTCTGCTGATTATGAAGAAACAACTTCATCAAGCTCAGATTCTGAATGGATTCGCGAAGATGGAGTCTTCACAAGTAAGTATGCAATTAATGCACGAACAGATGCATCAACGGACGCTGATATCGTCTATATGTTCCCTGCAGGGTCAGAAATTAAATACGATTACTACGCCTTTAAAAATGGGTATGTCTGGATTTCTCAACCTCGAGAGGATGGAGGCTGGTGGTATTTAGCGACCGGGGCCGCTGAGAACGGACGAAGAACAGAAGATGCCTGGGGCACGTTTGAATAAACATGAATAAAACTGGCCACAAAAATATATTGTGGCCTTTTTTTGATGACGAACTTACCGTTCCTATAATATATATGTAATGTAGAAAGGTATTTATTTTATGAAGTATCTGAATGAATTACTCGAATATGATAAAGAGCACAATGTCAAACATTGTGAAGCCATTGAGCGTGCATTTCTAAAACATCAAAGAATTCATGAACGTGCAATGAATGGCACCTATCTTTATAAACCTGAAGTGGTTGAATCTGCAATCCATTTCGTGGAAAAAGAATTTTATAAAACCACTGGCGAGCTGGATTTAATCCAATTGCAACCCGCACAAAAGTGGTGGTTTGAATTATGGTTCGGGTATTATACGAAAGAGGGTCATATTCTAATCAATGAAACGTTTTTAAATATTATCAGGGGTGCCGGGAAATCCACAATCCTCGCAGCTGTTGAAGCCTACTGGATGCTCTTTGGTGGCAACTATGGCGGAGAGTCCTGGGTCATTGCATATGATAACAATCAGGCAGACCACGTATTCTCACAGGTACGAAATCAAATAACCACAGGTGATGGGTTGCTCAAGAAACTGGGAGACGCGGGACAATTACGAACAACAAAGACAGGTATTTTGTTTGAACCGCTAAAGAATGAGTTTCGCAAGGCAACGCACGATGTTTCACGTCTTCAAGGTAATAACACGAGCTTAAACGCGTTTGACGAAGTGCACACATACAGAGAAGACGTTATATCAGCGGTGAATAAAGGTAGTCGTCAAAAACAAAAATCATGGCGTTCCATCTATATCACGTCAGGTGGTATAACGCGCGGTTATTTGTATGACCAGTTGATTAAACGCTTCAAATCTGATGAAGAGTTTAACAATGATAGGTCTATTGGGTTAATCTATCAGCTAGATTCAGCCAAGGAAGTTCGTGACGAATCAAATTGGACAAAAGCGGCGCCGATGATGCCAGGTGGGCTGCCAAAATTAGAAGCTGTACGTGAAGAATATCAAATTGCATCACGAGATAACGCACTGCAATTGCAATTTTTGGCGTATAACATGGGCGTAGCTGTTAAAGATAGTACCAAATATATTACGCCCGAGGAATATGAGTGCACAGATTATGATTTTGATGAAGTATGGTTTGGCTCTGACGTAATTGTTGGGATAGACTTATCATTGGTGGGTGACTTAACTGCGTTAACATTCATCACTGAGAAAAATGGAACGGTTTACGCACACTGCGAAGCCTTAGGGTCTAGAAACACTTTGAGTCAATTACCAGATGCCATAGCGAAACAATTAGAAGTGATGCCAAACCTGACATTAACAGATGGAGCCTATATCCTGGCATCTGACGTGTTTGAAGTGTTAAAGGATTTCGTAGACCGCACTAATTGTAACCCAACGTTTGTTGGTTATGACCCGTCACGCTATGAAATCTTAAAAGGATTAATCGATGATTATTTCTTCGACGTCGACAATGAGCGACAAATGAGGATTAAACAAGGTTTCGCAATGTCTGACTACATTAAACTCATGAAAGAGAAATTGAAAGATAAATCTCTTGTTCATAATAGTGAAATATTAAAATGGAGTCTTAAGAATTTCGGAGTTCGTGTGGGTACATCAGGTGATTTGATGGCGATGAAAATGAATGACTCTGAAAAGATAGACCCGGTAGTGGCGCTAGTTATGGCACTTCAAACCGCCGTGATAAAAGGATTTTAAAAACGTCATAAAATATGGCGTTTTTAGTTGCGAATATTTCCAATTTATGATATAATAAAGGTATTGAATAATAATACAAAAGGAATGAATAATTATGATTGAATCAATGCTAAGTCACTTATCACAATTATCACCAGAACAGATGTCCGTAAGCATGTTGGCTCTTGCCGTGTTTGACCTCTGGACCGGTGTGAGCTTGTCAATTAAAATGAAAACAACATTGTCGAAATCTCTAATCAAAGGCTTTATGTTGAATCTCGTCATTGTCATCTCACCACTTGTCTTGAACATCTTGGCACATCTGCAATTTATTGCAAATGAAAAACCAGACTTCACATACATTAACATCATTAGTTTATTGATTACATTAGCTTATATGGCAGCATCTGGGGCATCTGCAATTGCGAATTATTCTGCAGCATATCCACAGTCTAAAAACTTCTTGACACAGATTGCGTATAAATACCTACCAAATGAAGTCCAAACCAAACAGGCTAAACACGGAGTATTACCAGCCGAAGAAATCGTGAAAGACATTGTTGAAAGTGTACAACCAAAACCAGAAGATGATGCTACCAAAGGTGCAGCTTCAACAGTAGCACCAGAAACACCAAAAGCACCAGAAGGTGAGAAACATGACGAGCTACCTCGTGGATAATGAAGAAGAAGTAAAACCACAAGGTATGAGAGGTACGGGTTTCTATTCAAACAAAAAATGGATAGAAGTCCGGGACTTCATAAAACGACGGGACAAAATGACATGTCAATCTTGTGGCGAGCCAATCACGGGGCGTTATATTGTTGACCATATCAAAGAGGTCAATGAAACAAACGTTCATGATTGGGATATTGCATACAATCCTGAAAATCTTCAATTATTGTGCCAATCATGTCACAATGCTAAAACATTTTCAACAGTTGGCACGACGAATGAAACATTCTGGTAAGAAAGGAGAAATGATATATGGGTATTTTACAATCTGTAGTAAAAATATTCACTGGTGATATTGATACAAAAACACAACACGTCACATGGAACGATACTACGGCTAATTATACCAGTGCATTTATGGCGTCGGTCGTCTTGTTTATCGCTCGTGAATTTTCAAAATTGACGATTAATCACCGTATTTATAGGAAACAAACCGACGGCTCATATCTAACATCGGATAAACTCGGTTCAGCAGAGTTTGAAGTGTTAAATTACAACCCGAACGGTATGAGAACAAATGCCGAGTGGAAACGTGAAATCATCAAACGATTAATGGCCGGTGGAAATGTGTATTTGAAGCCAATCCGCAGAAATGGTGTTTTGGTATCGTTGGAATTCACAGATATTACAACATATGAGAAAAAACCTGATGATATCCTAGTTATCACAAGTCCGATATATTCCAGTAAAAATTCATCACTGTATGATAGAATTTTGAACAACATTGCGACCCAACTGGATTCGAATAAATTGCGCGGATTCTTGAAAATCAATGCAGCTATTTCATCACAAAACAGCAATTTTAAAGACACGGCCTTAAATCAATTAAAGGCGATGCAAGAGGTTGCTAGTTATAATGGTTTGGGAGTCCTCGATGGTAAATCAGAACTGGTTGAATTGAAGAATGATTACTCAACGATTCCACCTGAAACAGTATCCATCATCAAACGTGAAATCTTGAATGGTTTTGGATTCTCTGAGAGCCTCTTGACAGGTGAGTATACCGAAGATGATTACCGCCATTTCTTTGATAACGTACTTGCACCAATCGTCAATGAATTCCAAACAGAATTGACATACAAATTATTGACAACTTATGCACGTATAAACACTGGCGATAAACAATCGTTTGAACGTATCGCAGTATCTGTTGACGCCTTCCGTTTTGCTGGTGTTAGTCAGTTGATTAAATTGGCAGCTGCCAACACAAATGGTGCATATTTAACAGTTAATGAAGTCCGTAAACTCATGGGATTTGACCCAGTAGAAGGCGGAGATGTATTCAGAACAAATCTGAACTCAACTGAGATATCATATGACGGTAATGCAGATGGAGGTGATGAATAATGGCTGTTAGAGATTGGGCAAATACCAATTTTAACAAAGGTTATAATCTTAATAGTGATAAATTAAAAGATTTCGCAAGTGCAATCGATAATGAGTTGGGTAAAGCCGGTTCAGGTGCAACCATTCCAACTTTCTTTGGTTCGACACGGTTGACATATGACTGTGAACAATCCATAGTTTTTCCGGGTGGTAATTTCTTGATGTCATTAATGTATAACTCGCGTGGATTTGTGCAAAATAAAACACTTGGTACAGCGCCAACAGCATGGAATGATTTATCACAATATCCTAAACGATTTCGTACGACGCCGTACGATGACGCGTATACTGTATCAGGTACGATGCCATACTTTGTGGCATATCAAAGTTGCAGTGATGGTGGGTATAATATATTTCATATTGTAAAAACTAGTTCTGAACGATTTATACCCAAACTATTCAAATTAAATAAAAAATATGACGGTCTCGGAGAAGTGGTTCAACTCTCATCAATTGAAGGCATATATCAATTTATTCAAAACTCAAAACCAGAATCATTTCAAATTGTTGGTAGTGAACCATTGGATGGTTTGACACTCAATCGTATCACATTGAGAAATGGAAACTTTAATTATCGTACTGGTATATTCGGAAGTGATAAAATCAAAACAACACTCTACACATCTAAAGTTGTTGATAATTTGCAACATAACGACGGTGGTAAGTTGTTTGAACTATTCATAGATGTAGAAATCAATGGCGGAATGGAATACGGACCAAACCCACACAAACTGCGCAGATACACATTGGAATTTAAAACCGGATATTTGCGAGTTACGCAGCTTGGTGAAACTCAAAAACCTCAAACTGAGGTTTACCATATACATTATGTAACGGATAGCTAATAATATGAATGAAATCAAACAAAAACTAGGTCTCAAATATTTTGGAACCACTGATTATCAATCAGCATTATCTGTACTCGCACCTTCATCCATACCGGTTCGCCGGTTCTGGATTGAACTAGAAATTTATAACAAGGAGAAAAATCATGACTCTAAAAACTGAGCAATTCAAATCAAATCAAAAACCACGCTGGACAAACGGTAAACCGGCTAATGGTGACAACTTCGCACAATTTATTGATGCTATCGCGCAGTTGGTTGAGGATACAGGTGTTGAAGCACTGAACGGCGCCAAAGCGGTTATCCCAAACGATGCAAAAATTAAAGAGCTTGCAAAAGCCGTGTTAAACACTGAGGCGGATTTCAATGGGACAGCTCTTGCTCGTAAAATCACTGAAGCTGCAGGTCATCCGTTTAACTACGATACCGACGCAAAAACAAAAGTGGCAAGTGACATCACTGAACGACTAAAAACCACAGCTGCTTATTTCTACACTTGGAAAAACAATCAGTTAACCGTTACACAGAATGGAGCAGGGGCTGCGGTGACTTTAACAGCTGGTGCAAACTTCATGACGGATACTGGTACCGCTAAATATTCAGCGACACCAATTACGGAAGATAAGACAGTGTTTGAGCTTACTCGACCAGACGGCGGACGTTTGGTGTATAACGTATCAAGTAAAACAGTAACTGTAGCGGCTAACCTAATTGGTTAATTTAGTATGTATATACTGGAGGATTAACAAATGAATATTAATAGTATTCTCGTCGATTCGAATAACAACAAAATCGAAACAAATACGTTAATTCACAATGCAAAGAATGATAAAAAAGACGGTATTGATGTGGTTTATGCCCACATCGCGGTGGTAAACGATAATGGGTTCTCTCTTAGAGAGAACTCCATTACAACCACTCGTGATAGATATCCATTATTGTTTGAACATTCCGATTTACGCGTTGAGGACGTTGTTGGTTATATCGAAACGGATGCAAAACCAAATGAAAAGGGCGAGTTCGTCGGTACTATGTATTTCTATAATACAGAACAAGGACAGCACGCGAAACAATTATGGCTTGATGAGGTTATCAATGAGCTGAGCGTGTCGTATTATCTGGATGAGTTCGACGTAGTTGACGACGGTACTGGAAATGTATTCCTTGACGTTAAAAACTGTATCTTAAAAGAGGTTTCTATTGTTTCAGTTGGAGCGGATAGAGCAACTGGTGAAGCTGTGTCAGATGTGACAACAGGGGACGACAAAACAGAAATCGCAGAAGTTGCAACAAACGCGCGTGAAGAAAGCGCATTGGATAATGTTCAGGAATTGTCAGAAAATTCAGACAATTTACCAGAATCTGAAGAAAACGTTGAAGACTCAGAGGTTGAGCCAGAAGCGAAATCAGAAGATGAAACTGAAGACATTGAGCCAGAGGTTGAAACTGAAACTAAAGAAGAAGTTGCAACTGAACAAGAAACCGAAAAATCCGAAGTAGAATCAGAAAATCCTACTGAAATTGTAGAAAATTCTGAAAATATTGAAGATTTGAAAAAAAATATTCTCAAAGATGTCGCAATTTTGTTGACATTATAAAATCTTTGTGATATAATATATTTATGAATATATAATGAAGAAAGGTTCACATTATCATGAAACTAATCGACCAAATCGAAAGTATTGACAATCAACTCAAAGACCTTGGTGACAAAATCAGCAATGCCGAAGATAAAGAAACCATTGAAGGTTTAATGGCTGAAGTCAAAGAATTGAAGAACGCTAAAGCACAATTGATTATCCAGACGGAGGAAGAAACAGTGGAAAAACAATTATCAAAAAATTATCTTGAAACAGAACAAGCGCTTCACGATTTCGTAGAAATCCAAATGAATTCACGTGGTGAATCAGAAATCAAGAACGCGTGGGAAGCTAAATTGGTAGAAAACGGTGTGACAATCACTGACAAAGATAACTACCTTCCTAAGAAATTGGAATTGGATATCCAAACTGTACTCACACGTAGCAACCCAGTTTATCCAATCTTCAAACATACGAACGTTGGTGCAATCCTAGTAGCTCGTGACTTTACATCAGACGACGAAGCAAAAGTTCACGTGCCAGGTACTACTAAATCACGTCAAACTGCAACTTTGAAAGTTTCAGGTTTGAAACCTCGAATGGTCTACAAAGCTACATCAATCAACGAAATTGACAAACGTACAATTGACAATTTTTCTGAATTGTATCAATTGCTAGTTGCTGAATTGGCACAACGTGTAATTGATAAAATCGTAGACCTTGCCCTTGTCGAAGGTTCCGCAACTGATGGAGAAACTGGTGACGCTCAAAATGAAAATGGATTCATCTCAGTTATGAATGAAACTAACGTCAACAAAGTGAAAAAAATCAACGGTAAAGCTGACCTAGTTGCAGCAGTTGAGCAAGCGGTTGACGGAATCGACGCACCAGGCAAGAAATACTTGGTAGTAACGAAAGCGCAAAAACGTGACATCTTGGATGCCCTTCGTAAAAAGTTCCCACAATCTACATTCCTTAACAACAACCGCGACATCGCAAATGTATTCGGTGTTGATGAATTGGTGATTTACCAAGGAACTAAAGCATTGATGCCAATCGTAATTGCACAAGACGCTTACCACGTGGATATGCAACCATTGAACCGTATCGAACAATTCCGTCTTGATACTAACGAAAATGATATCTTGGTTGAAACTCCAGCAACTGGACGCCCAGTAGCATTCGGTGGAGCTGTGGTTATCGACACAACAAAATAATAAAACGAGGTGACAGACATGGCAGTGACGAACAATGATTTCATAAACGATGTCAAATCATTCTTGAGAATGAACACGAGCGTCACAGCTTATGACGAGGAAATAAATGGGTTAATTGACTCTGCTATTTCCTCACTGGTTGTCGCCGGTGTAAATGTGGCTAGTAAAACGCCACTAATTAGTGAATATGTGAAGACGTACGTCAGACTCCGTATGTTACAAGACACATCAACAGCTTTTCAAAACTCAGAAGAGTCACGTGAAATGCACATCATCCAGCAGCTAACATATGGAAGTGGTGGTGATTCAAATGTTTAATGAAGCGAATTTAATATTTGTAACACAAGAAAAAAATCACAATGGTGAAATTATTGAAAATAAAACGAGTGAGTTATTTCCAATCGAACTTCAAAAAATTAACCGTGATATTCGTGACAAGTATAATGAACGCGGGATTGGACATTTCGTCAGATTCAAAGTGAATCTATTTGGTTACGACTTTGACACCACTAATATTCCGTATTTTGAATATAAGAACCGTAGGTACAGTGTTACAGATTTTGTAGCTGACAAAACTGGAACTTCGTATTATATCGAAGGTACGACAACAGCCAAGAGAGGTAGTAATTGATGCAATATAAAACCTATCGCGAATTTTACGACGAATTGACTGAAGCTCTGCCAGGCTGGGAAATCATTCTCGGTACCACGAAAGATGGTATTTCTGGTGATACCTGTTTCTTAAATCAACGTGGTGGAAGCACAGTATACTCAGATGGTGTACCATTTGTACAGTCTGTCGTTTATGATGTAATATTACTTCAGGAACGTGCAGCGTTTACCAATGTACGATTGTTTGAACTGGTTGATGATGGTATCAATTTCACAGCGTATGATGAAAACAGCGGAATGAATGTTTTTCTCGGCCAAGCAACTTTATTTGGTCCAGGAGGTTTGCCAGATGAGTAATGAATTGGATTTACCAGCACTCCGTAAGGAGGTTCTGCAGATAGCAGATAACAAAATGCATGAAGTTGCGAAAATGGTGACCAACGATTTGAGATTATATGCACTCCAACACCAACGCACTGGCGAACTGATGAGAAACATCAAGCTCATTGATAATTCGAAAAATGGTGTGCCAAAGTACGTAATTGACGGTGGTAAACGTGCAGATTATGCAAATAAAGGATATCACCCAATAACCTTCTTCATTTATGAACCTGCAAAACGCACCTTAACAGATGTGTTAAGACGTGCCAGAAACGAATTCAAAGATTAAGAAAGGAATTCTTACAATGACTTTTAAGTATAATGAACGTACCATGTTCCATGGTAACCAACGACTTTTGCTTGCGAAATTAGATAGCGCAACTTCATATTCGGATGTTGTATTTGGTACAGGATTGGTATCAGTATCAAATATGAAGGACGATTCAAACATCACTAACTTCCCGGCTGATGATATTCCAGACCACGCTACTATTGCTGGTGCACAATTGCTCAAAGGAACAATCAACTTTATGCAGTTAGACCCAGATGTTCGTGTTAAATTCTTCGGACAAGAAGAAACAACCAATCACAAAGGTTTTGCCTCAGTTGGTGTATATCCACAACGCTTGGTACAATACGCAACACTTGGTACAAAACGCGATGGTGCACGAGCACTTATGGTCACTGTCTATCCAAGTATGTCAGTTACATCAAAACCATCCAAACAAACAACGACTGACAGTGCTGACAAACCAACCGCAGTAAACTGGGAAGCAGCTGTGCAAGCCTCTGGTAGTGACTACTACAAAACATCAACTGGTCGTAAATCAGCTGAATTTGAGTACTTTTTCTACGGTGAAGAAGTGGACAAGGTTCTTGAATACATTGACAAAGGTGGAATCATCCTCCCTGATTACGTACCTGGAACAACTACAGTTCCGGCATCTGCAGCGACTACTTCTCGTGGCCCTGGTGGATAATTGAAGGATGGTAATGAATTATGAGTATTATTAAATTCAGTAAGTGCAAGAAGTTCAAGTTGATTACAGGTAAGAACCTACTTGAGCTTGGACAATCATTAGCCAAGGAGCAAAACGCTGATAAACTCTTGGAAAATACAGAACTCATCACACTTGGTTTGTATTTGGTTGATACTGAGCCAAACCCAGTTGAGGCTAAAAAAGAGTTTGAGCGTTTGATGAAGAATGATGAAGAACGTTTCACAATTACTGACACGTTGGACGCGGAAGAGCTATTAGCAGACGTCCTTGGATAATAAGAGTATTCTTTGGGGTCGTTATATTTTAACGGCCCTTTATTTGTAGAAGGAAATGAAATATGATTACAACACGACATGCAATAAGATATTATTTGAAAACGGGTCGTGACGTGTTCGACGATTACGCAGAGCTCGACAAACAGCAAGCGAGGCTTGAATTGGGCGAGGATAACTCTGTCGCGCTCGCTCTCTCGAACGTACTGGAAGGCCTTGATGCTGCGGGAATGGATGTAGACAACCTGGATTTGGAATCGTTGATGATGCCTACTACAGAATTTTCAGAAGATTCAGACGATTCAGATGAAAAGGATTTTATTCCAGACCCAATGAACGACCTATATAATCGAGCAATGGGACACACCAAGAAAGGCGCAGTAAGTAAAACCATTACAGCCTTGATTTTATCAAAAAACATCATGGCAGACATCTTATTAGATGCCCCGTACGATATGGCTGTGATTGTTTTGAACGACGCAGCCACAGAACAAGAACGACAAATGAACAGAAAGTGAGGTAAATGAATATGGCTAACTCAGACCAAAAACTAACCATCCAGATTGCTGGTAATACCGTAGAGCTGGAACGAAGTCTAAAAGACGTATCTTCAGCAATCAGTGCCTCACGTCGCGAAGCTGGAGCGCTCAAAGATGAGTTGAAATTCTCACCAGGTAACGTTGAATTACTAACCAAACGCCATCAAGAGTTGACGCAAGCCATGGAACTCTCCAAGGTCAAGGCTGAAATCTTACGTGAAGACCTTAATAAAATCGACCCACAGGTTGACCCCAAAGGATTTTACAAACTCAGCCGACAATTGAATATTGCCGAGGCCGACGCCCGTAAATTTGGACGACAACTCGATGTTGCCAATGCCCAATTGGAACGGGCACAATCTACGGCTGCAACATTTAAGTTTAATACCAACAATGGGATTAAAGAGTTCCGTAATGATATTACTGGTGTTGAAGCAGCCATGGCTGCGCTCGGTGGTAAACGCAGTATTCTCAATTTTAACACAGCTGGTAAATCCGTTGATGAGTTGAAAAAAAGCTTTGCAACGGCAAACAGCGCCATTGAACTGGTAGAGCGTAAAAGTGAGTTACTAAAGGCACAGTTATCAAACATCAACCCAACGGTTAACCCTAAAGGGTTCGCTGAGGTTCAAAACAAAATCAATGATTTGTCAGAAGATTTAGACAAATTAAACAAAACCAAAACCGATATTAAAATCGCGCTACATGGACAAGGTGAATCGGTAAACAGTGCTCAGAGCCTTGGTGCACGAATTGTGTCCGCTATTACTGGACGCGTCAAATCATTGCGCGGAGATTTATCACGGAATGTATCAGATGACATCAAGGCATCGTCAGAGAATGCCAAATCCCATGCATCTATATTCCAAAGTGTAGGTGGTGCCATTGTATCAGCCATCAAAGGTGGAGCAAAAGGCGTATCATCAATCGGTCGTGGCATCTTAGATGGTATCAAATCAGGTGTATCAGGTCTTGGTTCTGTATTCAGCGGTATCCTAAATCACACGGTTAAACCGTTTGCCAACGCCATTAAGAATACACTGGGCACCGTTATCCAAGGTGGATTGCTCACAATTGGTAACGCCATTACAAACAAATTGTTTGGTATCTTCAACGGAGTCAAGGACTCACTAGAAGAAACGAACGTGGCAGCCAAATCCTTATCATCGGTGCTATCCTTCAACAATGTTGATTCTGGCACAATTGAAGCTGTAACCAAGGACATGGCGGAGTTTGCCAAACAAACGACTTACTCTGCAGGGCAAATGGACAAAGTCGTTGCGGCACTCTCTTCATCTAACGTTGAGGCGTCTCAGGCTGGTTCCTTAGCAAAATCCATTGCTAGTGCTTATTCACTACTTGGTGATGGCTCACAGAAAATCTCTGACATCGGGGTAATCTTCAGTCAGATTAACTCAGCTGGTAAATTGATGACGCAAGACTTCAACCAATTGCGTAACGCTGGTATTGGTGGAGCCCTCAAGAAACAAATTGAGGAAATGTATCCAGAGATTCTAGCTGGTCAGAAGAGCTTCAATGATGCCATGGCGAAAGGTGCCATTTCAGCTGAAATGGTAAATGCCGCCATTACAAAAATTGGTACCAGTGACCAAGCGAAAAAAGCTGCAACTGTACCCAAAACGATGGGTGATGCCTTTGCGTCACTAAGCGAAACCATTGGGCAGAAATTCAACGGTGTCTACAAAAACTTAACTGACAAAGGTATTAACTCTGTTGGTAAAATCACTGAGTACATCGAAAATATGGACGTGTCAGGGATAGCTGACCAATTAGAATCGATATTCAATTTCGGTGAAAAAATTGGTAACTCCATTAAAGACGCGTTTAAGGATGTTGATTTTTCAGCAATACAAACGAAAATACAAGAGGTATTTGATAAAATCGCTGAAGCTGTAAAAGCGGCCATAGATGTGGTAAAACCACTATTCGATGCTATCGACTTTAACAAAGTGGCCGAAACCGGTAAAGAAGGTTGGGACGCAATCATAAACACCTTGAAACGTGTAGGTGACTTCATGAAAGCTCTGTTTGAGACTGAAGGTATGAAAAAGTTTATTGATTTGCTCATATCATCAGTTCTTGGGACATTCAAACTCATCAATGACACGTTGTCTAATGAGAAGGTTGCTGAATCCATGGAGAAAATCGGTAAATCACTTGGTGATGGACTCGGTACCATTTCAGACGGTGTTAAAGCCATATTTGGTGACGGTGATGGTCTCTCTCAGATATTCGTATCCGTATTTACAACCGTTTCACAAATCGTGGCCGGTATCGTCGGTTTCATGGAGAAGTTAGCCAATAATGAAGCCTTTCGAGGAATCATCAAAGATATCATTGACACCATCAAGCACGTATTCGATACGTTAAAAAGCATTGGTGAAAAAATCGATTTCAAAAAATTATTCGGCGGCGGTGAAGAAGGTGAAGGTGATGAAAAAGGCGGTATTGGTGGCAAGTTGCAACAGTTCCTTGACATCATCAAAGAGATAACAGGCGCCATAGAGAATATCGATTTCAAGAGTATCGGTGATGGATTAGAGTACGTGGCTGGAGTCGCAGGCTATGCATTTTCTGGGATTTTAAATACTGTCCTAGAAATTATACGACACGTGACGAATATCGGAAAAGCCTTCACAGAAGGTTTTGGTGAAAATTCTGAAGATTCAGCACAATCAAGAATGGGTGGATTCGAACTCCTCAGAGATGTTTTAAAAGAAATTGGTGAAACCATCAAATGGATAACGGATAAATTGGGGGAACTTGAAGGAATCTTCGAGACGTTATTACCTCCAGAATTATTCAAAAACCTTGGTAAATTATTGGACGATTTCTTAAACCCAATATGGAGCACCGTCAAATTTCTAATTGATGGTATCAAGGATTTCGTTGACGGAGCGCTCAAGCAATTCACAGAGACATTGGGTGGAAATCCATTAGAAGGTGTTAACAAAGCCTTGGATGATTTGCATAAGAATTTGCAACCAGTCATTGATAATTTCAACAACTTCCTGGACGCTGCTAAACCAGCCTTTAAGGTAATTGCCGATATTATTGGTAAAGTCGTCGGTTTCGCTCTCGGAAGTGCTATCAAATTACTACTCTGGGGTATTGAGAAGGTTGTAAACCTTATCTCATGGTTGGTTAAGAAAATCCGAGAGTTTGGAGAATGGATTGGTGGTTTGACCGGTGGAATCGTTGGAACCATCGCCAAGTTCTTGGGTCTTGATTCCAAATCGAGCGGTGCAAGTTACTCCGCTGTAAGTTACAACGCTGCAAGCGCGTCATACGCGAATTACTCAGCCATTTCAAACAACCGAAATGATGTAGCCATTAACGTCTATGCTCAACCAGGTATGGATATTACGTCATTAGCACGCGCAGTACGCCACGAGTTCACCGTGGGCACTGCCTAATGTAGATATGTATATGGAGGACATAAATCATGATTACAATACGTGGTAATAACGTTCGGAAGACTGTCAAACTCTTCGAGGTTTTCCGAACAACCTCCACAAGCTCTGGTGATAATCAAACGTTACCAGACGAAACGAATCAAAATATGTTCGTCGTTGGTTTTATTATCGGTGACGATGCAATTATTCGTTGATAAGATGCCATTATCGTTGATAATGGCTCTTTTTTGTGGTATAATAGTAGTAGAGTAATATCTATCATGTATCATATATACAGAAACGGAGTACAAACATATGACAGTACGAATTTTCGACATCATCCCGATGGATGTCAATGAGTTTGAAAAAAATAAACAACCAGCCAATCACGTGGCGCCATTATATAACCCGAGCAACCTAGGTGGTGGATTTTCTCGTGATGTCTCAGGCGCTCTAGTTGCCAATAACGAAACCATTACATTTTCGATGATTTTTAAAACAGACATCGAATCCACTGGATATACAAAATATAAACAAACCGTTGAGGCCTTAGCATCTCGTGATTTGGTATGGTTACGCTACGCCGTTCCCAATTCAAATGGTGATTATACGTTTGCCTATCGCCCTGGATTTATCTCGGCAATTACCAAGACCGAGGCGAAATACCAAAATGGTGAACTATCTGAAAAGGTGTCACTCACAACCGTTGGACCTTGGTTTCAATTGTGTGAATTTTCTGTAAATTCTACATCTATTGATTTAACGGCAGCCAATATCACGAATCACAACAATGGATATCGTGTGTTTTCGAAAAATCCAAAAATGCATAAATTCGGTTATCCGTATTGGTATAAAAAATTAGTCGTTGATGTTGTGAAAGAAGCGGTAGGCTGGTACACAAAATGGGGAAATCCATTGCAGGAAGGTGACAAAAAAGACGGATTGTTTGCGATACACGCTCCCAGCATTTCACCCATTGAAGACGCCGCACTATCGAGCAACATTGAACAATTTGAATATCAAATAAATCGAATCAAAGGCAAATCATTTGTAAACGAAGGTACAAACATGAATTTTGGTTCAAGTATCGAAAACTATTCATCTGACTATCAACGTACGCGCGATGATTATTCATCATTTTTACTAATCGGTGAAATCACCGCTCAAAAATGTGTCATTGCCTTTAAAACTGCGCGTGGTTCAGCTGTAACCAATCAATTCACAATCTCTGAAGCCTCTGGTTTCCACATTGATTCAGCACCGTGGGCGAATTTCTACGGCGTAAAACATGGTAATAACCCACACGATTTAAATAGAACGGTCTTTGGTGGTATTGATGCATCATTATTCACCAAGACAACTGCAACACGTGATGAAACCTTGACCATTACTGGTGGGCGATTCACTACCGTTATTATGAGAAAGGAGATACTCTGTGTTTAATAATTGTCTTGCAATCTGCGATATTTATTCCGCAAAACCCGCATTTTATCACAATGACGATGACTACCATTTAAATCGAATTGGTCGATTTATCGCCAAGGATTTTGATATCACCATCGGGAGCCTTTATGGTTCCACGAATGGTACAATTACTGTGCCACAAAATACAGAAATCATTTTCCCGATTAAGATTGGTGATATCATGAACGTTACCCTAATCAATTATGGCCATACGTCTAGAAGTGTCTCTTATTATTTCCCAGAGCTCGAAGCTGGAAGACATACCGTTACAGCGCTCAGCGAATCCTGGAACAAATTAATGCAGGCCTATACCATTTCATCTATTGACGGTGGTCGTATCGTCCTATCTGACTATAACAAGTTCAATCACAGTCTGGTCACTGTTGGTTATGCTGGCTCAGTAAGTCAAATGCCGTTAGCTGACCTTGTAGAACGTGTGACCAAACGCGATATGAGAGCGTACGCGTGTCGGCAATATCCATACACCATTGGTAATGAAACCTTCTGGATGCCATTTCGTTTATCTAATGAAATCAACCCTGATGAGTTAACCACATCCTTTAATGACGATTTCAAAACAACGAACGTGAAACCATACGACATTTTGTTAAAAGCTATAAAAGGCTGTGGACTCTATACACGTAGCAAAACACCTGTCTGGGGGTCAGTTGTCGTTACAGATGACTATGGTCCATATGTCTTGTCTTATATCATTTCACCAGACCTTGGATGGTCTACCATCACACGGATTAACCCTAGTAGTGATGTACGATTCACAAACGTTAAAAATGCATCGGCTGCAACCGTATGGATTCAAAATGGTAAAAATGGAGATGACTACGTCCGAGCTGGTGTCATCGTAGCCAAACAATTCAGTGATGGCTCAACAAAATTCACTACACTCAACAACGTGTCAGAATCCGACTACAAGGGCTTCGGTATGAGTGAAATTCCATCAATCCTTATTGGTTATGACCAACTGTTGAACGTCGAGAAGTTGTTCCCTAAAAAGGAAAAAATCGGAATGAAACGCCCGAACAAAACGACGTTTGGTGGTGACAAAGAAGCGTATGAAGCCAGTAAGTCTGCATATAAAGAACGTGTGGACCAAACACACGGCACCAATGATGAGCGAGAAAAAGCCATCGAAGCTGTGAACAAGGCCGTAAAAGACACACTCGGTGACCCTATCAACCCGTGGAGCGTGTCTGAAATCCTGGCTGATGCTCTGGCTATTGATAATGCAACCATTGAACATCATGACCCGGTAGAATTTAACGGTGAGTCCTATGACTGGTATGGAAACATCTTGAAGAATGTCCGTGAACACGTCACAAGCGGCATGACTGGTCAATATACACCGGTATTTGTTGAATTCGACAACAATGACAAACTGGTGAATCGTGACGCTTTTGAGATTGGTCACCAAGTCGTTTTATACATTACAAACTCATTTGGTGTATCCATTCGCGGTGAATATGCAACCGTATCAGAAGTGCACTACACACCAACTGGCATCAAATACAAGGCCATGGTTACGTCATAAATGAAAGGTCATACAAAATGAATCATTACTACGCAAAAATATTACCGGATAAATACGTGGCGACAAATATCGGAGAAACCGTACCTCTAATCGTAGAGCATAACATCTACGATTGGAGTATCGGTGAGGTAAAAATTTTATCCGAAAATTACGCCGAGATTATCACGGATGATACGCGCGTAAGCGTTGGTGGAAAATTATCAGCCGGAGCATTCCTCACGGCTGGTACCACCAATCATCATATACGCGAAGTCTCTATCGTTCAACATCCGCGCTTTGAAGATTGCGAAATACTACAAGAAATGGATAAATATAAATTGTCAGAATATTCTGACAATTTATAAATATTCTAGAAAGGTGTATAATTATGAAAAATGCAATGACATTTGAAACCGACGGTTCGGACCAATATCTGACACACGCTGTCGATGACGCTATTGTGACAGATGCATTAATGTCGGCTAAACACACATTACCAGATGTGCGGACACCCGATTTTTATGAAGATATTCCCGTAAGTCATGAATCTAACGGGCGTGGTGCTGCACCAATTTACTTGACTGAATTTGATGCAAACCTCGGTAATAATGACTATGTATTCATTAAGAAAATCCGTGGCTACATTGCTGGCCGTTATTTCGAAGTGGAAAACGAAACCACAGGGATTCAATTCAGTCGTAATCAAGCCATTGGGTGTATTATGATACGCGCGTTCTCAAATGATGTAGAAACAAAAATCCAAATACTGCCGAACATCTACACACCATACGCTGGTGGGCAAGCAGACCCTAAAGGCAAATCCATTAACGACGTAAGTCGAACCCTTGAGAAATCAGAATCCGAGAATCTACTCAACTACGTTTTAGTATGGCGTGATTTAACCGACCCGACGAAGCGCCTTCACGTATCGGCGCGTAACGGTGGTATTATTACAGACAATAAATACGACCCATATTCACTGCGATTCAATACCACACAAACGGTACGACGTATCATAGGTTCTAAGAATGTATACAAAACCGTATTCACAACGAGAGCTGAGAATAACGCTCACAATGTCGTCCTAAATAATCACGAAATGGGCCTCATTGGATTAAAACCGCTATCAGAATCTGAGTTCACTTCATGGAGTGACGCGGCAAACAATTTACCGTATGAGATTGTCGACCCTGATGGTTCTAATATCGGTGTAGCCTACGGCTCTCAACTCGAAACATTTGGAGCGTATGCCGGGGTCATTTATATAAATGGTAGTCAACCTGCACCAATCATAAACAGTATAAATATACGTGATGTTGTATCATCTATACAAACTACCAACTATGGAGCGTATATAAATAATAAATATCGCTCTAAATTCACAAGTGGTGATTCTGATTTATATTTCTCAGCAACACGTGAAACAGTATTCCCTGGAAGCCTAGATTCTGGATTTAATGATAGAAACACATTTGTATCGAGAGACTCGACAATACGCAAGGTACTAACCAATGAAAACACTGACGCCTGGGCGCCGGTAGATTTCAAATTATCCGATATCAACGTTCAGGTAAAATCAATTGAATATCTGGCGCCAAATGACGCCTATGCCGGTTATGGTACACTAATCCCGTCTTATGAGCGCGATTATAAATCCAATTCAAGAGCTAAAAATATTGCACGTGTAAGGGTATCATTTACTACGAAAACACCGGTTTTTCACGGTTGGAAACCAGTGAACGATAACGGAACCAATCACCAGTATTTTGACGCTCAGTATAATATCACGTTCAATCAGATGAAGCAGGACATGATATTTATCATTCCGCTCTCTGGGGTTCGTGTGTACGATGTTAAGACTCAGCAGTTTGATACACCGTTATTTGAAGAGCCGTACGATTTCTTTCAGAGAGCCTTATCCAAATCCGGCATGAGTGATACTACATTTTTTGCCAAGATGTTGGTAGCGCCATGCTATGTAACGTTCCGTGAAATGTTCCTGGCAGAAAACCGACGGAAACTAGTTCAAGAGATTGCCAATCGTACTGTCACATTGACACCAAAGGATAACGGTGGGTTTATCCTAGATACACTATATTCAACGACGACCAGTGCATTAAAACCATTTAATTAGAAAGGAATAAACATACTATGATAAGAGCATTTACATTTGAATCAACCAATACTAATAGTCCACAATTACAACCATATGACGCTAAGACTGACGCTAGAGTACGCCGGGACCTATTCCTAGGCCATGGTGACGTTATTGCAACAGGTGATAAAAATGGCCAGTTGAATGCTGGTGACGTCACATTATCTAAGGATGGCGCCACATTCACTCCAGCTGGCTACGTCGTGTTTATCGCTGGCGGTCGTATGTTTTCTATCATCGATGAAACAGTGACCATACCTGTGAAACCTCTAAATGGTAGCCGTCAAGATACATATATTGGTTCCTTGTTCGTTGAAATCTCAGCCAATGGCCCTGACTATATCAAGATTAATGAAAAACTTACGGAAATACCAGTTGGTAACAATTACGACGCCGATACTTACGTATCTAAATTCGACATTATCATTACAAAACCAAACGGCAAGTATATGGCGTATGCTGCTATTTACAATAATGCCCAGTATGCTGCCGGTGGAACATTTGATATTTCGAATCTCGGTAAGACCATGAGTGGTTCTCCAGCGCCATGGCGCGGGCAGTTTGCGATTCATGATGATTTGCGACTGACCAACAACAACGGCCATATCACAATTGTTGGAACTCTCAGAGAATTTGACTCTGCTAACAGTTTGAATATTATAAACACTGACGGGTTGATGAGTTTAATTAGAGACAATGACAATAATAATGTGTGGCTTGGAAAAGCCATCATCATCGGTGATAGATTCACAGGCTCTGGATTTGCCACTACAGGCGACGGTAACCACTTTATAAAGTTAGAAAATTACCGACAATCAGCTCCGACAACTGGAAAACAATCAAACGTTTATGTCATCATTGAGCTGGATGGCTACAAATTGAAATATAATACGAAATAAAATCGTAGGTGTAAGCCTTGGGAGTATCCGTACTCCCAAGGTTTTTTTCTAATATATACATAAATATATATGTATCGATTGGTCCACATCTGAGGGAGTACACCTACTCCCATGAATTATATGAGAAAAACCCAAGGGGGTAGCGCTACTCCATGGTTGTTTTCTTCATTACCACGTGGTTTTTACCCGGGAGTAACCCTACTCCCTTGGTCTATACGGTATATGTTATCCCAATTTTTTTAATTATTTTGATAAAATTAGTGTCGTACGACTTGACATGAAATTTAAAATGTGTTATTATCAAGATGTAAATAATAACGGCTGCGTCTTTATCTCATTGTTGTCTTACACACAGCCAAAGAACAACCGTTAAAAAAATAATTTATTTACAATATATACATTACAACACAACATCATAGAAAGGACGTGACCACCATGTCAAATCCATTTACCATTTCGCTGCCACAAGATTTAGCGCAGCATTTCATCGAATACCGCGACGACATCACCAACCCTGATACGCTACCATCACTGGTAAGATTCGGGATGATGCAAGCCGCCATTTATGCACCAGAGGCTGACCTGGAAAAAAATAACAGCGTAAAAACCGTAGCCGTACGATTACGTACCCACATCAAATACAAGAATCATATCATGGTTATGGCTGTTAAATTTCACCAGGTGATTGTGGCTGCCGATATGACTGTCGAAGAATTTATCGCCAGTGAGTCAGCTAAAGAAACCATCACCATCATCACCGAAGCGTACACCAAGGCTGTTGATAAATTAAAGGCTGCTAAAAAGAAACAGTCGCAGCAATCAACAAAACCTAAAGCTCCGGCTCATCGTAAGGGTACATCCGTATCGCGTAGCAAATCTGATAAATCACGCCAGGTTCGTGTATCATTTAAAGATGACATTAACAAGAACGCGCTACTCTATTATGCCGTTAAATACATTAATGACATCATTGCACCCAATGGCCGAAAGAGTGACCCAGAGAAATTCCATCTCCGCGGTGATTTACTCAGACGTGCTCAAGAATTTAACGCAGCACATCACGAAGAAGTGGCAGCATTCAAACAAACACATCTCGTGGCGCGTGCAAGTGAATATACTATAGATAACATCATTGATGAGAAAGAACGCGACAAAGCGCGTGCAATCATCGCTGATACTAAACGTGGGGGCTTTTGGACCTACGTAGACAAGGCATACGTGGATAAACATGAGAATCGCGTTGACGATTTTTATAGCCTCTATATCATCGTCCCCGAATTAATGGATACAGTTTGTGAAAAACTTCACAAGTCGGAAGAAGAAGATGCACAACAATAGAAAGGTAGAATAATATGGAAACAACAATTACATTGACAACACAAGCGCAAACAGTAACACCAGGGCAAGCGACTAGCTGGGCCAATCATTCACGAAATAAAACACGAAACGCCAATCATAAGAATCATAATGAAAACATTGATTTGAATGAAACTCCAAATAACAAAATGATTGTGGACGCTCTTGATATTGAAGGCGTAGACGATAGAACCATCAGTGACTTCGTAGACGAACTATATCAAGAAGATGTTGAGCGATATAATGAGAACCGTGTGGATAAAAGACCATCTCGCGAAATTCACAGCTACGCAAAAGACCGCCTAGAAGTGGACAGACGCCAGAAAGAACCATACGTGGAAATGGTGTTTGCTATTGGTTCGTCTGCCGAAGTCACCAAAGATGGTCTTCCACATTATCATGGTACTGGTGTAGGCCTAGGTATAAATACAAGTGATGGCGGCTCTGGGAGTGGTGTTACTCCCACCGCTTACGCTTACACCTCTGAATTCGAAAACATTGACAGACAAGGTCCAGAATGGAAGGCGCGTGTCGAAGCGTTAGAAGAGTTTGGACACCGATTACCAGGATTACTCCAAAATTTCAAATTCTATTATATCGCACTTCATGTCGATGAGACAAACCCTCACATCCACGCTGGAGCTGTTCCATTCTACGCCGTGGATGAAAATACAAACAAATCAAATAAGAGCCAACTCATTAAACATCAGAGTGGTGTATCGAATGCATTTATTCGAACTGCTGAAGAATTGGATTTACCAATTGCACATAACAAACAAGGGAAACCAATCGCGACATCAGCATTTAAAAACGTTATGGACGGGTATTTGAAAACTGAGTTGTTGCAGTCATATCGAACTGCCAAAAATGACCACACGATTAAACGTGCAGAGCCTAGACCAAAACGCCCGAAACTCAGCATGCAGGAGTATCGCAAACTCGTCAAACCAATCACTGACATTGCGCAGGAAATGGCACAAAGATTAGAGCACATGAATAACGCTCTGAGTTCACTGGAGGGCCTCTACGAGCATTTAGACGATGCTGGACGTATTATATTAGACAGTGCATCAGAATCGATTAGAGAGGCTGAGAATGGCTCTGTGGACATGCTACGTAGATTATCAGACATCCAACGCGTTACGACAATACCTGATGAACCATCTGACGGTGGCTCTGATGATGATATCATCCAATCTATCGACCTTGATGAAATCATTGCATCCATTGACGGTGTCGACACCATTTCACTGGACGTTTAATCCAAAACCATATAGCAGCTGATTAATTCGGCTGTTTTTTTTTGTTTTTGCATTATTGTTGACAAAACCAGTCAAGCGTGATATAATTAATATTGTAAAGGTAAAGTATTTTTACAAATCCTGTCTTTCTAGCAGTTGACCAGTTCAACTGCATTTTTTATTCTCCCAGGTATTTTTGTGACTATTAATAAGATATTGTTAATAAAATTTTAAAAAATTAGTGTTTTTCCATTGACAATAGTGAATCCATATGATATAATTAAAGTACAATCAGATGAGGATAAAAACCATCATGATTGTCATGACGTTAATTTGCATGGACTTAACGTATCCTTTCTAATTTCTATGTTGTTGCGACCAGGTTCTCTTCTGGTCGTTTTTATTTATTTTTTTAACAAAATCCTTGACACAGCCAGTGACTTGTGATATAATAATAGTAGAGATAAAAGAAGTTGTTTATACACGTTTTTTATCTTTTGAATTTTCCAAACGTTGTGCAGCTGAGTAAATCAGCTGCGTTTTT